>Ga0210124_1000122_pt1 | contig 44751 bp, 46 predicted proteins | sample Muzzi_PWC_D2_FD_185554 | JGI IMG/M metagenome (GOLD analysis project Ga0210124, IMG submission 185554) | Wetland microbial communities from San Francisco Bay, California, USA, that impact long-term carbon sequestration - Muzzi_PWC_D2 (SPAdes) | ecosystem: Environmental > Aquatic > Marine >...
TACCTGGCCCGCGCCTCGGCCCGCCTGTCCCAGAAGGCCCTGATCTACCCCACCGTGTTCCCCTTGCGGCGCCGCCGCCGGCCGCCCCGGGCCTTCGAGATGCGGGCGGGCTACTACTGCATCGACACCTTCACCCCCCTGGCCCACAACAGCTACGTCGCCGCCCGCGCCGCCGTGGATTGCGCCCTCACCGGCGCCCTGCTGATCGAGGCCGGCGAGCGCTTCGTCTACGCCCTGTGCCGCCCCCCGGGCCACCACGCCGAGCCCGACGCCTGGGGCGGCTTCTGCTACTTCAACAACGCCGCGGTGGCCGCCCACCGCCTGTCGCGGCACGGCCGCGTCGCCGTGCTCGACATCGACCACCACCACGGCAACGGCACCCAGGAGATCTTCTACCGCCGCGCCGACGTCCTCACCGTCTCCATCCACGGCCACCCCGACCACGCCTACCCCTACTTCACCGGCTTCGCCGACGAACGGGGCGCCGACGCCGGCAAGGGCTTCAACCGCAACTTCCCCCTGTTCCCCGGCGCCGACGACGCCCTCTACCTCAAGACCCTGGACGAGGCCCTCCGCCACATCACCCGCTTCCGCCCCGCCCACCTGGTCGTGAGCCTGGGCTACGACATCATGAAGGGCGACCCCACCGGTACCTTCGTTGTCAGCGCCACCGGCATGCGCCGGATCGGCGAGCGCATCGGCGCCCTGCGCCTGCCCACTCTGCTCGTCCAGGAGGGGGGGTATTCGCTGGGGAACCTGCGGGCGGGATCGCGGGCGTTCGTGACGGGGCTGTCGGGGACGTGGTAGGCGCACACCCGCCGGACACACAAAGGCCGGGAGGGGCACGCCGAACCCCTCCCGGCCCTGGTCGCCGGTCCCTGCGCGGTCGGGGTTACGCGGCGGCGGCGGCCGGCTTCGGGTCGTCGCGGATGACGACGGTGTCGCCGACGGGGATCACCTCGTCGGCCGGCATCCCCACACGGCGGGCGTGCTCGCGGATCGCGTCGGCGTCGGTGCCCTGGTAGATGCACGTCGTGCCCAGGGTGCCGTCCTCCTCCTGCACCACGTAGGTCCGGATCCAGCGGACCCGGTCGGGCATCTCCTCGTTGCCCACCCGCGCGGAAATGCCGGCGGCCTTCTCGAGCTCCTCGGCGTTGGTCCAGCCGTGGCGGCGACGAATCACGAACGTCTGCATGGTCCTTCCTCCCGTTTGCTGCCGGGTTCGGCTGCGTTGCATCGGGCGGCCCTCCCACGGGCGCGCCCCTTCCACGACCCAGCCTAGACGGGCAGCCGGCCGCCGTCCCTACCGCAACCTGATGATATCCTTACCCCGTGCGGACCTGTGTCGTCCGTGCATCACGGACACGTTTCGATGCCCCACTGTTTCAACCGGTTCGAGCTCAGCGAGGAGCGGCGCGAACTGCGCCTGGACGGGCGTGAGATCGTTCTGCAGCCGCGGGCCCTGAGCCTGCTCGTCTACCTGGTGCGCAACCGGGACCGGGTCGTCGGAAAGGACGAGCTGCTCGAAGCCCTGTGGCCGGGGACGATCGTGACCGAAGGCTCGCTCCAGCGTGCGGTGAGCCTGGTGCGCTCGGCCCTGCGCCAGGGCGGGGCCGAGGGGGCAATCCGGACTTACGAGCGGCAGGGCTACCGGTTCTGCGCGGAGGTGAGGTCCGAGACGGCGTCCGGCCCGCAGGATGCGCACGGTGCCGTGGGGCCGGCGCACGACGCCCTCGAACGCAACGCCTGGGACGAGGCGGTCGGCGCGTTCGCCCGGGCCGACGAGGCGTCGGGCCTCACGGCCGCGGACCTGGAAGGCTGGGCCCATGCCGCCTTGTGCGCCTCCCGGACCCAGGCCGCGCTCGGCCCGCTCGAGCGGGCCGTGGCCGCCCACGCCACGGCGGGCGACCGGCGTGGCGCCGCCCGCGCGGCCCTGCTGCTGACGCAGGTCCAGCTCGAACACCGGGAGGCAGCCGTGGCCAGGGGCTGGCACGGGCGCGCCGGAAGCCTTCTCGACCCGGTGCCGGAATGCCGCGAGCACGGTCTGCTGGCGTATCTGGAGGCCCGGTTCCGGCTGCTGGAGGGAAACGCCGACGCGGCCCTCGGGCACACGCGCCGGACGCGGGCCATCGGCGAGCGGCTGGCGGACCCGGACCTCGAGGCCCTCGGCCTGGTCTACGAGGGCCTCGCGCTACTGACGCTGGGCGAGGTCCGCCGCGGGACCGCCCTCCAGGACGAGGCGGGCGCGGCGGTGCTCACCGGCGGGGTGACGCCGTGGTTCGGCGGCGTCGTCTACTGCGGCATCCTCTGGGGCTGCCGGCACCGTGCCGACTGGGAACGGGCGGCCCAGTGGACCGAGCAGTTCTCCCGCTGGTGCGAGCGCTGCGCGCTCACCTACTTCTCGGGGACGTGCCGGTTGCATCGCGCGGAGGTTCTCAGCGTGCGCGGCCGGCTCGACGCCGCCGAGGAGGAGCTGGTCCTGGTCCGCGAGCAGCTCCCGGCGAGCACCCCCTGGGCGGAGGGCGATGCCTACCGCGTGCTCGGCGACATCCGCCTCACCCGCGGCGACCTGGACGGGGCCGACGCCGCATTCCGCCGCGCCCACGCCCTCGGCTGGGACCCGCAGCCCGGTCTGGCGCTGCTGCAGGTCGCCCGCGGGCAGGAGGATTCCGCGCTCCGCGGCCTGGAGCGCGTCCTGGAGGACGGGACATGGGCGAACCGGCAGCGCCGGGGCCTGCTGCTCGCCACCCTGGTGACCGTCGCAGCCGCCGCCGGCCAACCCGAGCGGGCGCGGGGCGCCCTCGATGAGCTCGACCGGGAGCCCGAGCTCTGGGGCACACCGGCCCTCACGGCCGAGGTGACGCGGTGCCGGGGCGAGCTGGCCTTCGCCGACGGCAAGCGCGGCGACGCCATCGGTCTGCTGCGCAGGGCGATCGAGGAGTCCCGCGAAGCGGGCTCGCCCTTGAGCGTCGCCGACATCCGGCTGCGCCTGGCCCGGATGCTCGCGGACGACGGGGACAGCGGGGCCGCCGAGATGGAGGTCGCCGCCGCCGAGGCCGCATTCCGCGCGGCCGGCGCCCACGCCCGGCTCCGGGAGTGTGGGACCCTGCGGGACTCCCTGACCGCCCCGCCGGCCTGACGCCCTGCCGACCGGCGCGCCCGGGTCCGCTACCCCCGCAGCACCGACCGCAGGAACCGCCGGGTCCGCTCGTTCCTCGGGTTCGTGAAGATCGCCTCGGGGGCGTCGTCCTCCACGATGCGGCCGCCGTCCATGAACACGACGCGGTCGGCGATCTCGCGGGCGAAGCCGATCTCGTGGGTGACGATCAGCAGGGTCATGCGGCTCTCCCGCGCCAGGCGGCGCAGCACGCCCAGCACCTCGTCCACCAGCTCCGGGTCCAGGGCCGAGGTCACCTCGTCGAACAGCATCAGCTCGGGCCGCATGGCCAGGGCCCGGGCGATGGCGGCGCGCTGCTGCTGGCCCCCGGAGAGCTCGGACGGGTAGGCCTCCAGCTTGTCCGCCAGGCCCACAAGCTCCAGCAGCTCCCGCGCCCGGGCCTCGGCGGCGTCCCGCGCCAGGCCCAGCACGTGGCGCGGGGCCTCGGTCACGTTGCGCAGCACGGTCATGTGGGGGAACAGGTTGAAGTGCTGGAACACCATCCCCACCCGCCGCCGCACCGACCGCAGGTGGGCCCGGTCGGCCGGCACCGCGCGCCCCCCGCGGGGCATGGTCCACATGGGCTCGCCCGCGATCTCCACCGTGCCGGCGTCCACCCGCTCCAGGGTCATCAGGATGCGCAGCACCGTGGACTTGCCCGCGCCGCTGGGGCCGATCAGGGCCACCTTCTGGCCCGCCGGCACGTCCAGGTCCAGGCCGTCCAGCACCAAGGCGTCGCCGAACGCCTTGCGCACGCCCCGCATGCGGACGATCGGGGTGCCCGGCGGCACTTGAACGGGCCCGTCAGCGGGCGGCAAGGCGCCGCTCCAGGTGGCGGATGGCCCGCGCCGACACCAGGCTCACCGCCAGGAACAAGAGGCCCACCAGGGTGAGGGGCTCGAGGTAGCGGAAGGTCTCCGCCCCGATCAGCTTGGCGGTCTGGAGCAGCTCGACCACGGTGATGCCGGCCAGCATGGGGGAGTCCTTGAACATGGCGACGAGGTAGTTGCCCAGCGCCGGCACCACCGGGGGGATCGCCTGGGGCAGGACCACCGCGCGCCAGGTGTGGCCGGGCGACAGGCCCAGGGCCCAGGCCGCCTCCCACTGCCCCCGGGGCACGGCCTCGATCCCGGCCCGGTACACCTCGGCGGTGTAGGCGCTGTAGTGCAGCCCCAGGGCCAGCACACCGGTGGCGAACGGCGACAGGGTGATGCCGGCGCCCGGCAGGACGAAGAACAGGAAGTAGATCTGCACCAGCAGCGGCGTGGAGCGGACGAACTCCACCCCCCAGAACACCGCGAGCCGCACGGCCCGAGCCGGGGCGCGCCGCAGCAGGGCCCACGCCAGCCCCAGCGCCAGGGCCAGGGCCATCCCCGCCAGGGTGGCCCGCACGGTCACCCCCAGGGCCCGCCCCAGGTCGGGCAGGATCGACACCGCGAAGGCCCAGTCGAAGATCACTTGGGCATCCCCCCCGCGATCCCGCCCACCGGTCCGCCGGCCCGACCCCGCGCCAGGCGGGCCTCCAGGCGCCGCACCCCGAAGGCCATGGCCTGGGCCACGGCGAAGTAGAGCAGCAGCACCAGGGCGAACACCTCGCCCGAGCGCAGGGTGGCGGCGCGCACCACCTGGGCCTGGAAGGTCAGGTCCGCCAGGGTGATCAGGGACACCAGGGCGGTGCTCTTGAGCAGCTCGATGAGCAGGTTGCCGAACGGCGGCAGCATGGCCGGCACCGCCTGGGGCAGCACCACCCGGGCCAGCGCCTGGCGGCGGCGGAAGCCCAGGGCCCGGGCCGCCTCCCACTGCCCGGCCGGCACGGCCTGCACCGCGCCCCGCACCACCTCGGCCCCGTAGGCGCCGATGTTGAGTCCCAGGACCAGGATGCCGGCCGTCATCGCGTCCAGCCGCACCCCCAGGAGGGGCAGGGCGAAGTAGGCCCAGAACAGCTGCACCAGGGCCGAGGTGCCCCGGAACACGTCGATATAGGCGACGGCGGCCCACCGCAGCCACGCGTGCCGCGACAATCGCCCCAGACCGGCGGCCAGGGCCGCCGCCAGGGCCAGGACCGCGCCCCCGGCGGTCAGGACCAGGGTCACGCGCAGACCCGCCAACAGCGGCGGCAGCAGGTCCAGGGGCGGGATCACCGCCGCCCGCGGGAGTTCAGCCGGCGCACAGGGCCTCGGCCGTGGCGCCCCGCGGCAGGGTCGCCTCGGAGAACCCGAACGGCCGCACCCGCTCCAGGTGGGCGGGGCTGCCGATATAGCCCTTCAGCGCGGCGTCCACCGCCGCCTTGAGCTTCCGGTCGCCCTTGCGGAAGCCGAAGGCGCCGTAGCCCACGACCGCCTGCCCGTCGATGACCGGGTCGGTGAAGCGCGCGGCCCGCTCCACCTCGGCCGTGCCGGTCTTGGCCAGCAGGGTCTGGATGGTCAGCACGGTCCCGGCGTAGGCGTCCGCCCGCCCCGCCCGCACGGCGGCCACGGCGCTGGGCGGGTCCGGCAGGACCCGGATGCGGTCGTCGGGCACCCCGGTGGCCCGGGCGTAGCCCCGCTCCACCGCCCCGGCCACCACGGCCAGGCGGGCCTCCGGGTGGGCGGCCACGTCGGCGTAGCCGTGCAGGTTCAGGGGGTTGCCCTTCGCCACCAGGAAGGCCTCGCCGATGCGGTAGGTGGGGTTGGAGAAGGCGATCTCCCGGCACCGGGCCGGCGTGATGTACATGCCCGCGGCGATCAGGTCGAAGCGCCCCGCCTTGAGCCCCGGGATGAGGGCGCCGAACTCGGTCAGCACCCCCTCCACCCGTTCGACCCCCAGATCCTTCAGGACCGCCCGCGCGATCTCCGGCGCCTCCCCGGTCAGGCGGCCCGTCTCGGGGTCCACATAGGCGAACGGCGCCTCGTTGGCGAAGCCCACCCGGGCCTCGCCCTGGGCCCGCATCCGCTCCAGCGTCCCCGGCTTTTCACTCCCGGCCCCGCCGGTGCAGGCGGCCGCCGCCAGCAGGCAGAGCGCCGCCGCCAGCCGGGCGGCCCGGCGCCTCATCCGGCCAGGGGGCCTTCGGCCGGCTCGAGCGGCGTGAAGTCCCGGCTGCCCAGGAACCGGGGCCGGAACGCCGGGGCCGCGAAGGGCCGCTCCGCCGGGGTGTTCTCCACGCTGTTGTACACGAAGAACACGTTGGTGCGGGAGAAGGGCGTGATGTTGTCCGGCGAGCCGTGCATCGTGTTGCCCTCGTGGATCACCAGGGTCCCCGGGGGTCCGTGGGCCGCCGCCATGCCCCCCGCCTCCACCAGGTCCCGCAGGGCCTCCACGCTCGGCACGCCGTACTCCTGCTTGCGCAGCGAGGCGGCGTGGTGGTTCTCCGGGGTGGCCCCCGCGCAGGCCACGAAGCGCCGGTGGGAGCCCGGCACCAGGAACAGCGGGCCGTTGAAGGCGTCGTTGGCGTCGAGCATGACCCAGGCCGACAGGATGCGCATCCGGGGGATGCCGTCCTCCGCGTGCCAGGTCTCGAAGTCCGAGTGCCAGGGGAACGACTTGCCGTTCAGGGCCCGCTTGATGTTGATGCGGGAGTGGTGGATGTAGACGCCGTCCCCCAGCAGCCGCATCACCTTGTCCAGGATGCGGCGGTCCCGCGCCAGGCGCCCGAACAGGTCGCTGAAGACGTGGGCGCTGAACACGGAGCGGGCCCGGCGGCTGTCCGGCTCGCGGATCAGCTCCTCCCGCTCCATCAGCTCCGGCGCCTCGGCCAGGCGTTCCGCCTCGGCCCGCATCGCCGCGGTCTCCTCCGGCGAGAACACCCCGGGCAGCACCAGGAAGCCGTCCCGGTCGTAGGCCGCCACCTGCTCGGCCGACAGGCCGGCCCCGCTCCCCGACGGGCCCTCCCCGTAGACCACCGGGTCCACGCGCTCGAGGATGCGCTCCTCGGCGCCCCGGGTGGGATAGCGGTCGCCGGCCGTCGCGGCGCCGGCGGCAAGGGCTTCAGGCCGAGGCATCGCAGACTCCTTCGGTTGGGGCGGGCTCCGGCAGCGGGTAGGCTCCGTCCGCGTCGTGGTCCTCGCGGCCGGTGAGGGGCGGGTTGAACACGCAGATCATGCGCAGGTCCGTCCGCGCCCGCAGGATGTGGCGTTCGTGCCCGTCGAGGGCGTACATCGTCCCGTCCGAGATCGGGTGGACGGCGCCGGTCTCCAGGTCCTCGAGCTCGCCCTCGCCGGCCACGCAGTAGACGGCCTCCAGGTGGTGCCGGTACCACATCCGGGTCTCCGTGCCGGCGAAGATCGTGGTGTCGTGGAACGAGAAGCCCATCCCCTCGTCCCGCAGCAGCAGGCGGCGGCTGACCCAGGTCCCGCCGCGGGCGGCCACGTCCCGCTCCGTGCCGAGGATCTCGCTTAAAGCCCGGACGATCATCGCGCCGCCCCCGCATGCAGGACCTGGTCCCGCCGGGCGGCCAGCCCGGCCACCACGTCCTGGATGATGCCGAGCCCCTCGCGCAGGGTCTCCTCGTCGATGGTGAGGGGCGGCAGGAACTTGACCACCTCGTTCTTGGCGCCGGCCAGCTCGATGACCAGGTTGCGCCGGAACGCCTCCCGCGAGACCTGGGCCGCGAGGCCCGGAATGCCGAACTCCACGCCCCAGATCATGCCGACGCCGCGCACGTCGATCTGGAGCTCCGGGTGCTTGCCGGGCAGCGCCTCCAAGGCCGACGCCATGATCCGGCCCTTGTGCTCGATCTCCCGCGCCAGCGCGTCGTCCTCCCAGTAGGTCAGCGCCTGGGTGGCCGCGACGAACGCCAGGTTGTTGCCCCGGAACGTGCCGGTGTGCTCCCCCGGCTGCCATTGGTCCAGCTCCGGCCGCATCAGCAGGATCGCCAGGGGCAGGCCGGCCCCGATGGACTTCGACAGCGCGACCATGTCCGGCACGATACCGGCCCGCTCGAAGCTGAAGAAGGTGCCGGTGCGGCCGTTGCCGACCTGGATGTCGTCCACGATCAGCAGGATGTCGAACTCCCGGCACAGGTCGGCCAGCTCCCGCAGCCACGCGTCGCTCGCCACGTGGATGCCCCCCTCGCCCTGCACCGTTTCCACGACGATCGCCGCGGGCAGGTCCACGCCGCTGCTCTGGTCCTCGAGGAAACGCCGCAGGTAGGCGATCGTGTTCACGTCCGGGCCGAAGTAGCCGTCGTAGGGCATGAAGTCGCTGTTGTGCCGCACGCCGTAGGACTCGTCCCGGTAGAACGCGTTGCCGGTGATCGCCAGCGACCCCAGGCTCAGGCCGTGGTAGGCGTTGGTGAAGGCGATCACGTTGGAGCGGCGCTTGACCATGCGGGCGAGCTTGAGGGCCGTCTCCACGGCGTTGGTGCCGGTGGGTCCGGTGAACTGCATCTTGTACTGCAGGTTGCGGGGCGCCAGGATCGTGTCCCGGAACGCCTCCAAGAACGCCTGTTTGGCGACCGTCGCCTTGTCGAGCGCGTGGACGATGCCGTCGCGCTCCAGGTAATCGATCAGCGCCCGGCTGATCCTGGGGTTGTTGTGGCCATAGTTGAGGGTGCCGGCCCCGGCGAAGAAGTCGATGTACTCCTGGCCGTGCTCGTCCCACAGGCGGGCGCCCCGGGCCGTGTCGAACACGGCCGGGAAGGCCCGGATATAGCCCCGGACCTTGGATTCCATCTCCTCGAAAATGCGCATGCTGTATTCGGTCCTCATGGGTTTTCTGGGGTGGGGTCCGGCCGGTCGGAGGCGCCGCGGGCGAAGGGGCCGATGCGGTAGCGCTCCTCCGGCTCGTGACCGGACTCGGGGAACAGGCCGGCGGAGAACCCGCCGGCCCGGGTGAACGCGCCGCCCAGGGTCCGGGCGAGTCCCTCGAACAGGGCCCGGGAGGCGGCGTTGGAAGGGGTGATCGTGGTCTCCAGGAATCGCACGCCCCGGCACCCGGGCCCGTCCAGCAGGTCCCGCAGCAGGCGGGTGGCGAGCCCCGCGCCCCGGTGGGCCGGCAGGACCCCGATCTGCCAGACGAACAGGGTGTCCGGCCGCTCCGGCGGGCGGTAGGCGGTGACGAAGGCCACCACCCGGCCCGCGTGCTCCGCCACCCGGCAGGTGGCGCCGAAGTCCCGGCACAGCACCAGGTAGCAGTAGACGGAGTTGAGGTCCAGGACCCCGGCGTCCCGCACGACCCGCCACACGGCGGGGCCGTCCTCGGCGGTGGCCGGACGCAGCCGGACGCCGTCGGCAGCGGGGGCGGCGGTGGCCGCGGGGGTGGCGGGGTCGGGCCCGCTCATGCGGCCCCCGCCGGTCCCCCGTCCGGCGCCGGGTCGGCGGCGGAGTCCGCGATCGGGCGGGTCTCCAGGATCGGTGCCGCGTCCAGGGAGCCCGCCTCCATCAGGGCCACCACCCGCTCGAGGGAGAGGGCGATGGTGGCCTGCTCCAGCTCCGGGAGCGCCTGGAGGGCGTGGGCCAGCTGCGCCTGGAGCGGGAAGGCCGAGGTGGCCAGCGCCCGGCCCGCCTCGGTGGCCGTCACGTGGACCACCCGCCGGTCCCGGTCGTCCCGCGCCCGGCGCACCAGACCCGCCGCCTCCAGGCGGTCCACGATGCCCACCACCGTGCTGGGGCTCAGGTGGACGTCCCGCGCCAGGGCAGTGGTGGAGATGGGGGCGTGGGTCACCACGGAGTGCAGGCACACCAGCTGGGGCGCCGTGACCCGGTGCCGGGCCCACAGGACGCGGGAGTGCAGGTCGATGGCCCGGCTGATCCGGCGCAACGCGCGCAGGATGCGCAGCTCGTACCCCTCCGCCGGCGGGATCTCGGGCCTGCCCCCCTTCCCGGCGGCGGGACTGGCGGACGGGCGCTTGGCGCGCGGGGCGCGTGGCATGGTGGGATCTCGCGACATTTTTGACTGAAACGATTTCAGAGGGAACGATTCTACACGAAAGGGGCCGGCCGGTCTGCCCCCTTTCCGACGCTGGACCCCGTCGGGGCGTGGATCGATCGGGGTCGAGTGTGGCCCGGTCGCCCCATGGGGGCGGGCCCACGCCGCCCACGCCGTCCCTGAATGCGCTATGGATGCGCTATACTGCCGCTTCCCGCCGTCTCAAGGCCTTCCGGCCCCGTAGCTCAGCAGGATAGAGCAGCGGTTTCCTAAACCGCGTGTCGTGCGTTCGAATCGCGCCGGGGCCACCATTTCCCACACGGGTGCGGCGCGGTAACACCACCATAACGCCAAGGGGCCGACGAAAGGCGTCCGCCCGGAGCCGCCCGGATCATCTCAGCGGACGCCGCAGGACGTGCGGAGCTGACCTGCCCCTTTCAAACCGGTCCAGGTTCACAGTTGGAGACCTGACCCGACGACGAAGGGAGGTATGGCACGGAAGCGAAACACACCGGAACGGATCATCGCCACACCCCGGGACCAGCTCCTCAACGGAGAGTCTTCTACACCCCGACAAATGCCCAGTTCCTGGCTGAACGCTGGCGGCAGCATTACAACACCGCTCGGCCGCACAGCTCGCTTCGATACCGGCCACCGGCCCCAGAGGCCCCCTGGCCGTCTTCCCCCGCAACCGGTTGGTCGTGGCTCAAACAGTCTCGGGCGTGCGAAATCCAGGCGCTCGCACTAACATCGCTACTGGTACAACAACTGCTGGCCGATCAGCCCCGCTAGCCCCATAAGATGAATCGTGACAAAGACTGCCGAAAGGCTGGGTCGAGCACGTCATCGCCTGCGAATTCCGCCTCAGGCTTGTACTCCGCCATTCCCAAAGCCGGGGCGTACCCGCCACGCTCCAACGATCTCATTGGCCATATCCGGAGATATAGCGGTTGCGACTTCATCAACTTTTGAGGCGTTTTGAGGATGATAGCGTCCTCGGAGTAGCGGCCGGGCCCTTTCTTGTAACCATCTGCGGCGAGGCACTCGATCACTCCGCTGTCGCTCCTGCGCATCACGCCGCCGTGATGATCATACTCGATATCGCCATCTTTATCTTTGTCTGAACTCTTCGAGTAAATGTTAAACGCATTTAACTGACTGTCAAACTCACTGGGATCCGCGGTAGGATCGGCAGCATTGCTGTAGATAAACCGATACCCTGGGGTAGCCAGAGGATTAAGGACGCTGGGATCAGAAAGCCTGACATGGGCGATTGGCCCAGCAGGTTCAGCATCAAGAATGGACACCCAACGGTGCGTTTTATAGCGCACGCTTCCGACACCCGAAGGCGCCGCCATGGCGCCTTCGACGAGGTCGGAAAAGCCACGATACTGCCTGCTAGAATCCATGTCGCAATGAGACTCCATCATATTAATGAAATCCTCGTTCTTAGTTTGAACCGTAAACGCAGCATTAATATTGTACCAATATCCGAGAAATAGGTTAACAAATCCGTTGCACACGCCTCCGTCCTTTATGTGCCACGTCCTGTCGCCGCTATTGTACTTGTTCTTGCCGGCACTCACTCCCGTATAGCACCCCCCATTGACCACATAGGCGTCCAGGTGGTGCTGGAACTTCTCGTCCTCTGTAAGTCTATTGACGCAAATTGTCTTGAATTGGTCTATGGCGGTCGTAGTGCTGGTAGCATATTTGGTGAAATCCAGGCGCCGATAGTTCGTCCGATGTTGACACTTCCTATTGTATTTTCCGAGTGCCGCGCCATCCATCAAGACAGGGTTTTCACCGCCAGGCGTGACGCGAACCTTTTCAAGCTTGTCCACTGCATCCTTATTAAAACCGCGATATGTTCGGATATTCGTGAATTTTGCATCTTTTTTATCCCCGGTGTCGGAATCCGCGATCTTTGGGGACTCGGGCTGGGCATAATCGAGGATATCATTCTGGCTGCCCCAAATTTCCTGGACAGGCGTTGTCGACCAGGCTTCCAATACATCCGGAAGGACGATGTAGACAAACTGAGTGGGCTCTATCGGAAGATTTGCGAACCGGACTTCGCCACTGCTGTCGGAAGACATCTGATACACCTCTCCGGTGTGCCCGTCTCCATGGAGCAACAGCACGCGTTCGTCCTTTATCGGCGCCCCATTGTGCGTCTTCAGACGAATGGAAACATTCGACATTGTGTGACGCAGGTGGACGCGATTCGGCTTGTTGGCGGCAACCGCCCTATTTATTGTTGTTGGTCCGCTCACGGCTATTCCTTTATCTGATCAAGGGGGCGCCTTAGCAGCCGTATTCGGTGGTTAGTTTTTTTCGTGTCTTAGGGCCAACAACTCCGTCATCAAGGAGACCGGCTCCCTTCTGAAACGCGCGTACTTCTGCTTCGGTACGACTTCCAAAAATTCCATCGGTTGGTCCGGGGAAAAAGCCAAGGTTGGTTAGCCGTGCCTGGATGCCGGTGACCTCCTCAATTGGGTCCAAGGTACCGACCTCTAATATGATTTCGTACCCTTGTACGAGCAATGTAACCGTGTTGATTGTGGCGGGAATGGGTTCGTCAAAACCGTCTTCTTCGGTGATGGTTCCAGATCGCCATGAGGAGCCTACCCTCAGCTGGTAGTCGCCCAGCAGCAAGTCTCCTTTGTCGTCGTACAGGTCCAGCTGTAGACGGCGACGGCCCAGGCGCCTGAACCTGTGGGTGATGCCGGTGGCCGCGTTGACCGCGTGCTCGGTGGGCTCGGGGATAAATACCTTGTCGCCAGCCATCAGCACCGATTCATGTCGCCGCTCGAACAGCGCTGTGTTTTCTGGGTGGGCCTTGATCGTATCGATCTGAAAGGAGACGTTTAGCCTAGAAAGGAGTTGGGCTAAATCCTCCCCATTCTTTACCGTGTGCCAAGGCATCACGCTCTCCTGTCTTCGCGTTCCGGTTGAAATCGAACCGTCATTTATCTACCCAGGTCCCTCGCCTGACCTGGACCCGTATCAAGGGCCCCAGGCACTGGAGGTGGCCGCAAAGGGCGTCGGGGTCACCCGCTCAACCGAGCGCTCGCGCGACAATCCGGCGCGGGGCCGGCCTCAATACGGGTAGACGGCGCCCGAGTCGGCGGCGTTGTCGTCCGCGGGATTGCCGTTCCACCCGAACATGCGTCCCCCTCCCAACCAATGGCTGGCGTATGACCGGCCACAACGGACAAGCCCGCTGCGCTCCCGCACACACCTCAGGACGAACCGTTGCTTGTTGATGCATCCCATGAAAACAACTCCCGTCGAAAAATGCAAACTGCACAAGCGACGACGGGGGAGACCCGTGCCCCCATCAAGCCGGTCCGCGGTCAACGTCAGGGACCCGGATCAGCGAAGGAGGCAGGTCAGACGGGTCCGAATCCGTTGCCTAACGGTTCTCAAACCGCGTGTCGTGCGTTCGAATCGCGCCGGGGCCACCACGTCCGGGGGGCCGGCTGGTCCCCCCAATGGCGCGAGGATGTCAGACGGGCGCGTGGAAGGGGGCGGCGATCCGTTGGACGGCGAGTTCGGCGGTCGGGGTCAGGTCGTCGAACTGGATGCCCAGGCCGTGCTCGTTGGCGTGGACCACCCAGCCCTGGATGACCACCTCGGCGGGGTTGCCGTCGTTGAGCAGGCGGACCTCACACTCGGACTCGGCGGGCAGGCGCTCGTCGGTCCAGGCGGACATGCCTCCGGTGTTGAGGGTCTTCACCCAGCCGCGGGTCTCCACGCCGGTGCCCGCCAGGGAGACCCGGCACTCGATCCGGGCGTGGACCTGGGCACGGCGCAAGCGCGTGTCGGGCGTCGTGGTCGGTCTGCGGGGGCGCGGCCTCATGGCCGTCCCATCGGTCAGAAGGCGCGGAAGGTTGAGCGCCGCCTCATGGCGCGCCACCCGGGGGCCGACAAGGGCCGGGAGACGCGGCCATGTTCATCTACTACCTGCTCTATCCGCTGGGCGTCTTCTTCTGCCTGATGAACTTCTACCTGAGCTTCCTCAGGGTTCCGCTGCTCAAGGGGAAGGGCGTTCCGCCGGACCGGATCCGCCACGTCTCGGGGGCGCCCATGCTGGGCACCGTGTTCGTGCTGCTGGGCACGGCGGCCCTGAGCGACGTGCCGGGGATCGTCCCCATCGGGGTCGTCCTGATCCTGCTCGACACCGGCGGGCCCCACTGGTTCGTGGGGACCCTGCTGTTCAGGGCCTTGCGCCGCCGCGCCCCGGGTCGCCGAGAAGCCCGCTGAATGGCCCGCCGAGAAGCCCGTCGACGAAAAAAAGGCCGGACCGGGTGTTGACGGCCCCGGTTCCGGCCGATACGATGTTGACTGACTGGTCAACTCGCATCCGGCGGGGAGACCGGCGGGCAAGGCGGAACCAGGTAACCACGCAAGGAGGGCGACGGCGCGCATGGGCGACAACGGCGGCACCCGCGAGCGGCTCATCGACACGACCCAGCGGCTCCTGTGGGCCCACGGCTACGGGGGCGTGAGCGTGGACCGCATCTGCAAGGAGGCGGGGGTGCGCAAGGGCAGCTTCTACCACTTCTTCCCCTCCAAGGAGGACCTGGTGCTGGAGGCCCTCGACGCCCTCTGGGCGGCCGCGCGGGCGGGGGTCTACGGGAGCGCCTTCGACCGGGCCCTCCACCCCCTGGAGCGCCTCAACCGCTTCGCCGAGCTGAACTACAAGTACCACGTGGAAATGCTGCGGGGCGGCCAGTGGCAGGCCGAGCAGGGCTGCCCGTTCGGCAACGTGGGGGCCGAGATCGGCGCCGACGACGTGCGGATCCGCGCCAAGGTCCACGAGCTGTACGAGGCCGAGGTGGTCTACTTTCAGCAGACCCTGGCCGACGCCGTGGCCGCGGGCGCCATCCCGGCCCAGGACGTGGGCGCCGCCGCCCGCCGGCTCGTTGCCCTGCAGACCGGCCTGTTCACCCACGCCAAGGTCTACGACGACGCCGCCTGGCTGCTCGAGTTCATCCCCGCCGCCGCGAGCCTGGTGGGGGCGCCGGTGCGGGACGGGCGCTTCCTGGTGCCGGCCGACGCGGTGCCGTGAGTTTTTTTTGCCGAGGTCTTAACTGACCGGTCAACTAGTACCGGTCTTTCACCCGAGGACACGAAGGAGGATACGCCATGACCACCGCAACCCAGACCATTCCCCAGAACATGCCCCAGACCCACCCCGAGGCCGTTCCCGAGACGACCGGCGACCTGGGCCCCGCGACCGCCACCGGCGCGTACGACCCGGCGCGGGCCGAGGCCTTCATGGGCCGGCTGGTGGAGACCCTCAACGGGGCCGGCCTGGCCCTGATGACCTCCATCGGGCACCGGACCGGGCTGTTCGACACCCTGGCCGTGCTGCCCCCCGTGACGAGCGCCCAGCTCGCCACCGAGGCGGGCCTGGACGAGCGCTACGTGCGCGAGTGGCTGGGGGCCATGACCACCGGCGGCGTGGTGGAGCACGACCCGGAGGCGGGCACCTTCGCCCTGCCGCCGGAGCACGCGGCCTGGCTCACCCGCTCGGCCGGGCCGGACAACCTGGCCGTTCCGAGCCAGTTCATCGCCGTCCTGGCGGGCGTGGAGGACGGCATCGTCCACTGCTTCCGCAACGGCGGCGGCGTCCCCTACGCCGCCTACGGCCGCTTCCACGAGGTGATGGCGGAGGAGAGCGGCCTGACGGTCGTCGGCGCCCTGGAGGCGCACTACCTGCCCCGGGTGCCGGGCCTGACCGACCGGCTCGAGGCGGGCATCGACGTGCTCGACGTGGGATGCGGCTCGGGCCGCGCCGTCAACCGCCTGGCCCGCCTCTACCCGAACAGCCGCTTCACCGGCTACGACCTGTCGGAGGAGGGCGTCGGGCGGGCCCGCGCCGAGGCGGCGGAAGCCGGCATCACCAACGCGCGCTTCGAGGTGCGGGACGTGACCCGGCTGGAGGAGGCGGCGGGCTTCGACCTGATCACCGCCTTCGACGCCATCCACGACCAGGCCCGGCCCGACCTCGTGCTGGCCGGCGTCGCCCGGACCCTGCGGCCCGGCGGCACGTTCCTGATGCAGGACATCCGGGCCTCCAGCCACGTCCACCACAACGTGGACCATCCCCTGGGCACGTACCTCTACACGATCAGCTGCATGCACTGCATGACCGTGTCCCTGGCCCAGGGCGGCATGGGCCTGGGGGCCGTGTGGGGGCGGGAGACCGCCGAGCGCATGCTGGGCGAGGCGGGCTTCGCCGACGTGGCCGTGCACGAGCTCGAGCACGACCCGGTCAACTACCTCTACGTCGCCCGCCACGGCTGAAGGCCCCAGGGGCGGGCGCCGGTCCCGCCGGCGCCCGCCTAGGGCCCCGCCCGCCTGAGCACGGACACCTCCCGCCCCAGGTCCGGCTCGCCGATCCGCGCCAGCAGCGCCTTGCGCGCGGCGTCCCGCAGGGCCACCGCGTCCTCCCACCCCGCCCCTTCCGGTTGAACCGGCGGGCACACCGTCACCCGCAGCCGCCCCCGGCGCGGGAACCACGAGCCCTCCCGCAGCATGGAGCGGGTGCCGCGCACCGCCACCGGCACCACCGGCACCCCCGCCTCGGCCGCCGCCACGAACGCCCCCATCTGGAACGGCTGCAGCCCCGGCATGCGCTGGAAGGTGCCCTCCGGGAAGAACAGCAGCGGCCGGCCTGCCGCCGCCACGGCCGCCAGGCGGCGGGCGTCCTCCACCCCGCGCTGGAAGTCGAAGCGCTCCACGTACTGGGCCCCCAGCCGCCCCAGCAGGGCCCGCACCGGGTAGCTGGCGGCCAGCTCCGCCTTGGCCACGAACCCCACCGGCACCGGCAGGGCGGCGGTGAGCACGTAGCCGTCCAGGTAGCTCGAGTGGTTCGCCACCGCCACGAACCCCCCCTCGCGCGGCAGGTGCACCAGCCCCTCCACGTGCAGCGGCGTGCCCGACAGCCACGCCAGGGCCCGGCTCCCCGCCCGGGCGAGGCGCCAGCGGGCCCCGGGGCCCGGCGCCGCCAGCACCCCCAGCCAGGTGGCCCCCCCCACCCCCACGGCCACGACCCAGGCCCAGCCGGCGTAGAGCCGCTCCAGGGCCCTCCGCCTGAGGCGCCGCAGCTCCGGCAGCACGGCCGCCAGCAGCAGCCGGGTGAGCTGCCATGGCACGCCCAGCTGGCGGGCCCCGACCTTGCCCGCCTCGTACAGGCGGCGGCTGTCGGCGCGCCGGATCTTGCCGCTGGAGGTCTTCAGCACCGTGTGGGGCGGCGCCAGCACCACCTCGTCCGGCGGCTCCCCCAGCAGGTCGGCGGCCACCGCCGTGATGCGGGTCCGCAGCGCGGCCCGGGGCCCGGCGTCCGTCTCCCGGGTCTCGGCCAGGATCACCAGACGCTCGGTGCGGGTGCGCGGGTCGCGGGCGGCGAAGGTGACCACGCACCCCTTGCGCACCCCGGGCACGGCCCCCACCGCCTCGTCCAGCTCGTGGGGATAGATGTTGCGCCCGGCGCGGATGATCACGTCCTTGGCGCGGGCGGTGATGAACACCTCGCCCCCGGCCACGTAGGCCAGGTCCCCCGAGTCGAGCCAGTCCCCGGCCAGCAGGGCCCGGGTGGCCTCGGGGTTGCGGAAGTAGCCGCCGGTGGCCGACGGCCCCCGGAACTGGAGGCGCCCCTCGCGCCGCTCCGGCAGCTCGCGCCCGTCCTCGTCCGCGATCCGGACCTGGTGGCCGCTCAGGGGGTACCCGGCGGACACGAAGGCCAGGGCCGTCGCGTCGTCCGCGCCCGCCGGCTCGGCCACGCCGTCCCGGGTGAACGGCTCCCGCTCCACCCGGTCCACCCGCGCCCCCCGCCCCAGGGGCGGGAAGGCCAGGCCCACGGAGCACTCGGCGAGGCCGTATACGGGGGTCATGGCCCCCGCCTTGAAGCCGTAGGGGGCGAAGCGCTCGCAGAAGCGCCCCACCGTCTCGGGGCTCACCGGCTCGGCACCGTTGGCCGCGATGCGCCACGAGGAGAGGTCCAGGCCCTCGACCTCGGCCTCCGTCACCTTGCGCAGGCACAGCTCGTAGGCGAAGTTGGGGGCCGCCGACACCGTGCCCCGGTGGTGGTGCACGGCCCACAGCCAGCGGCCCGGACGCGCCAGGAACGCCAGGGGCGACATCAGCACCAGGGGCACGGCGTGGTACAGGCTCCCCAGCCACGCCCCGATCAGCCCCATGTCGTGGTACAGGGGCAGCCAGCTGACGCACACGTCGGTGGAGTCGGCCTCCAGGGCCCGCCCCATGGCACGGATGTTCGCCAGCAGGTTGGCGTGGGTGAGCACCACCCCCTTGGGCCGCCCGGTGCTGCCCGAGGTGTACTGGAGCAGGGCCGTCTCCTCGGGAGGCGGGGCCGCCGCCGGAGCCGCCTCGGCGTCCAGCTCGGCCGGCGCCGCGATGCCCTTCAGCCCCTCCACGTGGGCCACCAGCAGGCGCGAAACGGCGCGGGCCTCGGGCACGGTGACCAGGAGGGCGGCGCGGGCGTTGGCCAGGATGCCGGCGTGGCGCCTCAGGTGGTCCTCGATCTGGGCGGGGCGGGCCGGGGGGTAGATGGGCACCGGCACGCCCCCCGCCAGCAGCACGCCGAAGAACGACGCCAGGTAGTCCACCCCCGTGGGGAGCATGATGGCCACCGCCTGCCCCGGCGCCACCCCCCGCGCCACCAGCCCGCCCGCCAGGCGGCCCGCCCGCTCCCGCAGGTTCCGGTACGTCACCACCGTCTCGCCGTCCCCCTCCAGCAGCCGGACGTGGGGCCGGTCCGGGTGGGCGGCGACGTGCCAGTCCAGCACCTCCACCAGGCTTCGGGCGGCGTCGGGCGCCTCGGCCACGGCCTCCAGGGCGGGGGCACGGGGCCGCTCCGGCGCCGGACGGACGGCGCCCGGCGGCGCCGCGGCCCGCGCCGCCCGCAGCAGGTCGCGGGGGGTCTGGGCGTCGGCGGCGGCGGCCTCCGGCAGGCTGAGGCCCAAGGCCCGCTCCAGCTCCAGGACCAGCTGGGCCCGGGACAGGCTGTCCAGCCCCAGGTCCCGGTCCAGACGGCTGTCCAGGTGCAGCGCCGGGACGGCGCCGCCCCGCAGCTCGGCGGCGAAGGCGCGCACCACCTCCAGGACCCCCTCGGCGCTCGCCTCCGGGCCCGCCCGGGCCGTCCTCTGCCCCGCATCCCCGCCCATTTGGCTTTCCGGGCCCCGCGCCCCGCGGCGGGGGCCCCTCGCGCCGATTGTAGACGCCCCGCCACCCGAAAGGGGCTTGCGGTCCCGCGCCCGGCGGGCCAAAGTGGGGATGTCCGGAGGAACCGTGAAGATCGCCGTCTTCAGCACCAAGCCGTACGACCGGGACCACCTGGCGGCCGCCAACGCCGGGGCGGGCCACGAGTTGACCTTCTTCGAGGCCCACCTGGAGCCCAGCACCGCCGTGCTGGCCCAGGGCTTTGCCGGGGTGTGCGCCTTCGTCAACGACCGCCTGGACCGGGAGGTGCTGGACACCCTGGCGGCCGGCGGCACCCGCCTGCTGACCCTGCGCTCCGCCGGCTTCAACCACGTCGACCTGGATGCCGCCGCCGAGCTGGGGATCACCGTGACCCGGGTGCCGGCCTACTCCCCCGACGCCGTGGCGGAGCACGCGGTGGGGCTGATCCTGTCCCTGGACCGCAAGTTCCATCGGGCCTACGCGCGGGTGCGGGAGGCCAACTTCTCGCTCCACGGCCTGCTGGGCTTCGACCTGTGCGGCCGCACGGTGGGGGTGGTGGGCACGGGCCAGATCGGCCGGGTATTCTGCCGCATCATGCACGGCTTCGGCTGCCGCCTGCTGGCCCACGACCTGAAGGCCGATCCCGGCTGCGAGGCCCTGGGGGCGCGCTACGTGTCCCTGGACGAGCTGTTTCGGGAGGCGGACATCGTCTCCCTGCACTGCCCCCTCACCCCGCAGACCCGCCACCTGGTCAACGCCGGGCGCCTGGCCCGCATGAAGCCGGGCGCCATGCTCATCAACACCGGGCGCGGCGGCCTGATCGACACCCCCGCCGTGGTGGCGGCCCTGAAGAGCGGCCACCTGGGCTACCTGGGGATGGACGTGTACGAGGAGGAGGAGGGGCTGTTCTTCGAGGACCTGTCCGACACCGTGGTGCAGGACGACGTGCTGATGCGGCTGCTCACCTTCCCCAACGTGCTGGTCACCGCCCACCAGGGCTTCTTCACCCGGGAGGCGCTGGACAACATCGCCCGCGTGACCCTGGCGAACGCCACCGCCTTCGAGACCGGCGAGGGCGGGATGTGCACCGTGGGGCGCGGCTGACGCCGCCCCGAGGCGGGATCAGCCCGGCAGGAAGGCGGGAAGCAGCGGCATCAGCCGGGCGGCGAAGGCCCGGCCCTCGGACCGGGCCTCGGCCACGTCGTCGCCGTCGTCGCGGGCCGGCACCAGCACCCGCACCATCGAACCGTCGGTGCGGTGACGGGTGGCGGCGTCCCACACCAGGTAGACCTTGGCCAGGTACTCGCTGGCCACCACCCGGCCCCGGTCCTGGTACCAGTACAGGGCCACCATGCGGTCGGTGCCCTTGCCGATGAGCATCTCGTTGACCGTGACCGGGCGCCCGTCCGGCCCCGGCACCCGGGCGGTGCCGCTCTCCAGGATCTGCCAGCCGCTGCCCGGCATGCAGTTGCGCGGCGAGTGGTAGGTGGCGCCGGTGCGCTGGCTGGCGTAGAAGCCGATGTAGAGCTGCACCGCGCGCCGGTCGGGGGCGTGGTAGACGCGCGAGACGTAGTCCGTCAGGGCCAGCTTGTCCAGTACCTGGGCGGCGATGGGCTGGTCGCTGCCGTCCATGTCGCCGATGGCGCGCGGCAGGCTCGCCAGGGGGGCGCGGTCCACCTGCACCTCGGCGGTGGCGGTGTACCGCACCAGGGCGATGCCGGCCACCAGCAGGGCCACCGAGATCCAGAATTCACGCCGCACCGGGACGTCCTCCGCCGTCGCCCAGGCGCCGCTCCAGGCGCCGGATCAGCACGCTCTCGGCCACCAGCAGCACCATCGCCGCCATGAACAGGAACCAGCCCGAGAAGCTGTGGTAGAAGCCCTCGGCCGCCTCTACCCCGAAATACTGCACCAGCACGCCGGTCCCCGCCACCCGGGCCACGTTGGTGACCACCGCGATGGGCACCGCCGACAGGGTCAACACCGTGCGCGCCACCCAGCCCCGGTGGAAGAAGTAGGCGACGCACAAGGCCAGCGCCAGGAGCGACACCAGGGAGCGGATGCCGCTGCACGCCTCGGCCACCTCCAGGGTGGTGTGGGCCAGCTCGATGACGTTGCCCTCCCGGAGCACCGGGATGCCCAGAGCGAACAGGAGCTGCTCCGCCCCCCGGGCCGCCAGCAGCTGGAGCGGGAAGGCCACCTGGTTGAGCACCATCGCCGGGGGCGGGATCGCCAGCAGCAGGTAGAGCACCGGGAACGACAGGGCCTTCAGGTGGCCCCAGCCCAGGTTGAAGGCGATCAGCCCGGCCAGCACCACGATCACGGAGACGCGCTCGACATACTGCACCGCCCCCACCCCGCCGGCCACCAGGACCAGGATGCCCAGCACCAACAGCGCCCCGCCCCCCGCCGAAGGGCGGACCGCCAGGCGCCTGAGGGCGTCGCGCCGTTCCCACGCCACGTAGAGGGACACCAGAGGAACCAGGAAGCCATGGGAGTTGTTCTCGTCGTGCCACCAGTCCAGCACGAGGTCCGGCAGGACGGCTTGGTACAGCAGTCCCACAAGGGCGGCCAGCACCGCCGCCATGCCGATCTTGCGGGGATCGAGAAGCAACAACCCTCCTGGGCCGCGCGGGCGCGCCGGCCAACCCTTCCGTCGGCCGGCCCCGGCGGCCGCGCGAGGCCGTCAGAACAGGCGCGCCAGGTGCTCGGGGAGGGCCGGGGGAACCTGGAACACGGTCACCGCGTCCCCGCCCCGGGCCCACCAGCGGCCGTCGTCGTCCGTCCACAGCTCGAGGGTGGCGGCCACCTGGGCCTCGCGCCAGAAGCGCACCTCCATCTTGGGCGGCCCCAGGGCGTCGGGCCGGCCGGACCACAGACCGACCGCGGGCACCGGGTCCATCAGGCCGAACAGGGCGGCGGTCCAGCTGCGGAATACCCGGCCGGAGCTCTTGTCCTCCCACGGCGTGTCGCCGTGGTGCGCCAGCACCACCGACTGGTCGCCCTGCTGGATCTGGATGCCGGTGATCCCCGCCTCGGGCACCCGCATCACCTCCTTGCGCATCCAGTCGAAGCGGTCGGGCACCAGGTCCCGGGGCGGGCCCTCCACCTGGAGCGGGGTGCCGTCCAGCACCGCACGGCCGTCCCGGGTCAGAACCACCGACATGGTCCCGGCCCGGCCCCGGGTGAGGACGGTCTGGTAGCCGGTTCCGGGGGTCACCGGCGCGGCCGCCGGGTCCCCCTTGAGCACCGCCAGGCGCGCCAGCCAGGCGTCGATGCGGTCGCCGTCGGCGGCCGAGGGCGCGGGCGCGGTCAGGCGCCAGGGGCCGTACTCGCGGCTGGCGTGCAGCACCAGGTCTGGGCCGCTCACGTCGATCTCGGAGACCACCCCCAGGCCGTCGGGGAACAGCCTCCGGTCCACCAGGTGCAGGGCCGCCGGGTCCAGGTCCACCGGGCGCATCAGGTGCAGCGCGCCGTCCGGCGCCCGCGCGTAGACCAGCCCCGGGATGCGGGCCGGGCCCCCGATGCGCGCCTCGTGCCCGTCGCGCACGATCACCAGCGGGTCGTCGAACGCCCCCGGCAGGGGCCGTCCGAAGGACGCCACCCGGCGCTCGGTGCGAAGCCCGTCCAGGCGGGCCAGGAGCGCCTCCACCCCGGCCCGGTCGGCCAGCCGCCGGGCGCCGTCCCCGGATGTCACCCACCACCGCTCGGCGGCGTGCTCCAGGGTCAGACGGACCTCGCCCCGGGCGATCTCCACCGTCCGGTCCGCCCCCCCGCCCGGCGGGAACAGGGGCCCCCCGGCGGGGGTCGGCGCGGCCCCGGCGGCGCCCGCCAGCGCGAGCAGCGCCAGCACGATCCCGAGGCGCCTCACCGGCCCCTCCGCCGTACCCGCCACCAGAGCCCGCCGGTGGCCACCACGGCGGGCATCAACAGGCCCGTGAAGACCCACGCCACGGCCCGGGCGCGGGCCGGCCCGCCCCCGCCGTCGCCGCCCGGTCCGGCGTGCAGGGCCGCGGGCACGTCCAGCCCCGGCCTCAGGGGCGGCGCCCCCGGTGCCTGCACCTCCGGGGCCGAGGTGGCCGCCAGGGCCGCCATCACCGTGGCCAGGTCCGGCTGGTGCAGCACCAGCCAGGCCGGGCCCGCCTCCACCTGCACGTCCCCCGCCGCCAGGGCGTGGGCGGGCCCCGGGGGCAGGGCAGCGAGGTGCGCCGCGTCCACCACCGTCACGCGCAGCCGCCCGGTGTGGCGGGCCAGGGGCACCAGCAGGCGCTCCAGGGGCGACGAGCCCACCACCGTCACGCGGGCGTCGGGGCGCAGCTCCGCCACCAGGGCGGTGGCGTCCCCCAGGTGGCGGCCGGAGCCGTCCCACGCCAGACGGGTGCGTTGCAGGGCGAACACCCCCCACCCCGCCAGCCCGGCGCACAGGACCACGGCCAGCACCGCCCGGCCCGACAGGAAGGTCTTGGCGGCGGGGCCCTTCAACCGCGCCACCGCTCGGAGGCCATCACCTGGTGGGTGGCCGCCAGCGCCACCACGGCCACCGCCCCCATGGCGCACACCGCCGTCGGGTCCACCCACCCCACGTACAGGGGATAGAGCACGGCCCGGCCGCCCCAGCCCGCCACCGGGTCGAACAGGCCCGCCACGGCGGGGGCCCACCCGGTGGGCAGCAGGGCCGCCACCGCCCCGGCCGCCCGCGCCATGATCTCGTTGCCCCACACCCACAGGGCCAGCAGCCCCAGGCCCCAGGCGAAGGCGGTGGAGAAGTGGTGCGCCAGGGCGGAGGCCAGCAGGGTGAACGACGCCGCCAGCATGCACAGCAGGACGAGCCCCACCACCCCGGCCCCCACCCGGGGCCAGGCCGCGTGCCCCAGGGCCACCTGGGCCCACACCGCGGGCCCCGTCACCAGCAGCCCGGCCGCCAGGGCGAAGGTCAGCAGGGCCAGCAGCTTGCCCCCCACCACCGCGGACGGCCGCACCGGGCTGATGGCCCACAGGGTCGCCGTGCCCTCGGCCCGCTCCGCCGCCAGGGCCGGGGCCCCGGCCCACACCACCAGGGGGGCCAGCACCAGGGCCGCGGCGCGGAAGGCCGCGTCCATGCCGTCCACCGGCAGCCCCAAAGGGGCGCCGTAGTGGCGCTGCCACGCCACCCACACCAGGGCCAGGGGAAGGGCCAGGAAGGTGGCGCTGCCCGCCAGGATGCGCCCCAGCTCGCGCCGGTAGACCCCCAGGGCGGCGTTCACTCCTCCTCCGCCACCTTGCGGTGGAACACCTCGGCCAGGCTCTCCGACACCTCGGCCAGCTCGGTCAGCCCCCAGCCCCGCTCCACCGCCTCGGTGGCGATGCGTTCCCGCACCCCCTCCACCGCCAGCACCGTGACCCGCACCACGCCGTCCACGTCGGCCTCGAACGGCTCGGCGTGGGTCACGTCGTGGAGGGTGCCCAGCACGTCGTAGAGGTCCTCCGGGGGGTGGGCCAGGCGCAGGCGCAGCACCCGGGTGTCCCCCGCCCGCCCCTCCAGGGAGGCGAGGGCGTCCTCCGCGGCCACGTGGCCCTCCTTGAGCAGCACCACCCGGTTGCAGCACTCGGAGACCTCGCCCAGGTTGTGGCTGGAGAACAGGATCGTGTGGTGCCCGGCCAGGGACAGGATCAGCTCCCGCATGTTGAGCACCTGCTGGGGGTCCAGGCCCGCGGTGGGCTCGTCGAGCAGCACCAGTTCCGGGTTGTGGACCAGGGCCTGGGCCAGGCCCACGCGGGTCTTCATGCCCCGCGACAGCACCCCCAGGTTGCGGTCCGCCGCGTCCTCCAGGCCGCACACGGACAGCACGTGGCGCACCCCCTCTCCCCGATCCCGGCGGCCCAGGCCCTTCAGGCGCCCCACGTAGTCCAGGAAGCGCCGCACCCGCATGCCCGGGTCCAGGGGCAGCTGCTCGGGCAGGTAGCCCACCTTGCGCTTGGCGGCCAGGGGCTCGCGGAACAGGTTGCGCCCGCCGATGACCACCCGCCCGGCGGTGGGGTAGAGGGAGCCGGCCAGGAGGCGCAGGGTGGTGGTCTTGCCCGCGCCGTTCTCCCCCAGCAGGCCCACCACCTCGCCCTCGGCGATGGAGAACGACACGTCCTCCAGCGCCGTGACGGTCCCGAACCGCTTGGTCAGCCCCTCGACCTCGAGCATGCCGATCGGACGCCCGCCTTCGCGGGCCCCTAGTCGCCCGCCACGGTCATGCGGCCCAACTTGAGCGTGGGCGCCGCGACCCGGCGCCGGAACGACAGGTCGTCGCCCACCATCTCGATGTCCCCGAACATCTCCAGCAGGTTGCCCGAGATGGTCACCTCCTCCACCGGGCGGGTCAGCTCGCCGTTCTCGATCCAGATCCCGGCCGCGCCCCGGGAGTAGTCGCCGGTCACGCCGTTGACCCCGAAGCCGATCAGCTCGGTCACGTAAAGCCCCCGCTCCACCGAGGCGATGATGTCTTGCGGCGAGGCGTCGCCGGGCTCCAGGTAGAGGTTGCTGGCCCCCGGCGACGGATTGCCCCCCAGGCCTCGGCGGGCGTTGCCGGTGGTGGCCAGGGAGAGCTTGCGGGCCGAGTAGGTGTCCAGGAGGAAGGTCTCCAGCACCCCGGCCCGCACCACCGTGTGGCGCCGCACCGGTACCCCCTCGCCGTCGAACGGGCGCGAGCCCAGGCCCCGGGGCCTCAGGCCGTCGTCGATCACCGTCACGGCGGGCGCGGCGACGGGCCGGCCCAGCTTGTCCGCCAGGAACGAGGCGCCCTTGTAGACGCTGGCCCCCGACACCGCCGAGGCCAGGTGACCCACCAGGGTGGCGGCGGTCTCCGGGTCGAACACCACCGGCACCCGGCAGGTCGGCACCCGCCCGGCCCCCAGGCGCCGGAGCACCCGGCGCGCCGCCTCCCGCCCGACCGCCTCGGCCGGCTCCAGGTCGGCGAAGTGACGGGCGCTGGTGTACCAGTGGTCCCGCTGCATGGACCCGTCGGCGGTCGCCACCGGCGTGACCGCCAGGCCGTAGGACGAGGTCCGGTAGCTGCCGGCGAAGCCCGTGGAGCGGGCGTAGGCCACCTCGCCGGTGCTGGCGTCGAACACGGCCCCCTCCGAGTTGCCGATGCGGGGATCGGCCTTCAGGGCAACCTCCTCGGCCTCGCGGGCCAGGGCGATGCGCTGCTCGATGGACAGGGCCGTGCCGCCGTCGCTCAGCTCCAGATCCCCGGCGGGCGGCTCGCCCGGGGTCTCGGGCAGTCCCGCGAACGGGTCCTCCTGGGTCAGCCGGGCGAGCTCCACGGTCTGGGCCACCAGACGCTCCACCGACTCGGGCGACAGGTCCGAGGTGGAGGCCGAGGCGGAGCGGGCGCCGTGGAACAGGCGCACCCCCAGGCCCCGCTCGCGGGCGCCGGTGGTGGTCTCCACCTCCCCCAGGCGCACCTGCACCGAGAAGGCGTCGCTCTCCACGGCCAGGGCGTCGGCGCCGGTGGCGCCCAGGGCCAGGGCCCGCTCCACCACCCGCTCCACCAGCTCGGCCAGGGGGCCGGTGCCTTCAGTCACGCTCGGCCTCCCGCTCCAGGAAATGGTTGCAGTTGGGGCACCGGTAGCCCTGGCCCGCCTCGTAGCGGCAGCACTCGGTCAGGTAGCGGCGGTCGTACACTGAGCCGCACCCCGGGCAGGTGATGGTCTGGCTGAGGCCCTCTTCCGGGGTCTCCTCCCGCTCGGCATCGCTCATGCTCCACCTCCCCCAGGGGCCCCAAGGGCGGCCGGTCAGCCGCCGGCCCGGGCGTCGCCCCGGCCCCGCCCGCGCTCGGCGCGCACCCGGGTGACGAAGTCCGCGTCGATCACCTCCACGCCCTCGGCCTCGGCCGCCTTGAGCACGGCCCGCCGCGCCACGCCGCGGATGAAGAAGGGGGCCTTGGCCACCGCGGCCTCGGCCTCCGGGGTCCAGCGCGGCTCGGCCATCAGTGGCTGTGGCCGTGGCCGTGGCCGTGGGAATGGCCGTGGCCGCCCTCGAAGTGGGCGTTGGGGGCCATGAACACCAGCACCTGCATGCGATCGCCGGCGCCGTTGGTCAGGCCGTGGGGGACCCCCGCCGGGGCGATCACGATCTGCCCCGCGGCGATGGCCGACTCCTTGTCGCCCACCGCCACCGTGCCGCTGCCGGAGAGGACGTAGTAGATCTTGTCCTCGCCGTCGTGGGCGTGGACCTTCTGGGCCTGACCCGGCTCCAGGCAGTACAGGTCGCTCATCACCCGGGGCGTGGAGAAGAGGCTTACCTTCTTCATCTTCTCGCCCTGGAAGGCGGCCAGGTCGGCGATCGTCTTGATATCCATCGGGGCTCCTGTGGGGTTCGTGGGTTCTCGGAAGACGGGGGCGGCGCCTTCAGGTGGAGAGCTTGCGGCCCAGCTTCTCCTCCACCGACGCCACCTTGGCGGCGAGCCGCCCGGAGGCGCCGGCGCGGTAGTCCACCCGGATCGTGGTGGTGATGCGGTCGCAGTCCTGCCGCATGCGCTCGAAGCAGTCTTGCACCACATTGAAGACCTGGTCCCACTCCCCTTCCAGGATGGTCCCCATGGGGGTCAGCCGGTAGGGCACCCCGCTGCGGTCCACGATGTCGAGGGAGCGGGAGACGTATCGGCTCACGCTCTCCCCCTGGCCCAGCGGGGTCATGGAAAACTCGAGCAGCACCATCGTTCGCGTCCGTCCCCCGATCCGGGCCCGGCCCCGATTCCGGCGACCGCGCCCGCTCCGTTCAAGCGGCCAGAATATACCACATCCCCCGCCCCCCGCCGGGCCCGCGGGCCACTTGGGGGCGGCACCGGGGGCCGCGTCAGAACAGCACGTCGAGCAGGTGGCGGAAGGCCAGCACGATGGCGTGCCAGAGACGCTTGAAGAAGCCCGCCGGCTCCACGTCGCGGGCCGCCACCAGGGGCACCTCCCGCACCACCTCGTCCCCCAGCAGCACCTTCGCGGTCCCCAGGGTCTGGCCCCGGCTCACCGGGGCGACCACCTCGGGCACCTCGGTGGTCACCGTCACCTCGCCCTCCTGGCCCCGCTCCACGGTCAGGGCGCCGGCGTCCACGGGCATGGCGTCGAGGCGATCCTCCTGTCCCTTCCACACCACCGCCTCGGCGGCGGGGGTCTCCGGGTCCAGGGGCCGGACGGTGACGTACTTGCGGAACGCGCTCATCAGGTAGCGCTGGGCGATCATCTCCCGGGCCCGCTCGCTTTCGGTGCCCATCACCACGGCGATGAAGCGTTCGTCATCCCGCTGGGCGGTGGCGACGATATGGTAGCCCGACGCCTCGGTGTGGCCGGTCTTGATCCCGTCCACCCCCAGGTCCTTCCACAGCAGGCCGTTGCGGTTATTCTGGGTGATGCCCTCGTGGGTGTAGGTGCGGGTGGAGAGCACCTCCAGCACCTGCGGGTAGTCGGTGATGAGGGCCCGGGCCAGGCGCGCCATGTCGTCGGCGGTGGTGTACTGCTCGGCGGCGGGCAGGCCGGTGGCGTCGTTGAAGTGGGTGTCGGTGAGCCCCAGGCGCTTGCCCTCCTCGTTCATCCACGCCACGAACGCCTCCTCCGAGCCGCTCAGGTGCTCGGCCACCGCAACGCAGGCGTCGTTGCCCGACACGATGCCGATGCCCTTGACCATCTCGTGCAGGGGAATGCGGTCGCTCTCCCGGATGAACATCTTGGAGCCGCCCATGCGCCAGGCCTTCTCGCTGACCCACACCTCGTCGTCCCAGCTCGCCTGCCCCAGGGCGACGGCCTTGTAGGTCAGGTAGAGGGTCATCATCTTGGCCAGGCTGGCCGGTCCCAGGGACAGCTTGCCGTTGGCGGACTCGACGATCTGGCCGGTGGCGGCGTCCATCACCACCACCGCCTTGGCGGTCAGGGCGGCCCGGGCCGGGCTCGCGGCCAGGACCGTCGCCACGAAGAGCGCCACGGCCAGCGCCGTCCCCCGGAGGGCGCCCGCGGTCGGAAACGCGGCGGGGCGCCTCACAGCACCGCCTCCACGCCCTTGCCCTCCCGGAGGATGACCACCTGGTCGTCCTCCACGGACAGCACGGTGGAGAGTTCGCCCGACACGGGCCCCCCGTCGATGATCAGGTCGATGCCGTGGCCAAGCACTTCGTCGATCTCCTTCGCGTCGGTGAGCGGCGGCCCGCCCGAGCGGTTGGCGGTGGTGTTCACGATGGGGCGCCCCAGCATCCGCACCAAGCCCAGGGGGATGGGGTGGTCCGGCACCCGGATGCCCACCGTTTTCTGGCCGGTCTGGAGCACCCGGGGCGGCAGCTTGGTGGACTTGAGCACGAAGGTGTAGGGCCCCGGCAGGAGCTGCTTCATCAGGCGGAAGCCCGTGCGCCCCACCACCGCGTAGTCGGCCAGGTGGCTCAGGTCCGCGCAGACGAAGGACAGGGTGTCCTTGCGGCTCTTGCCCTTCAGGCGGTAGATCCGCTCGATGGCGCGCGTGCTCAGGATGTCGCATCCGATGCCATAGGTGGTGTCGGTGGGGTAGGCGATCACCCCGTCCCGCTCCAGCACCGCCACGACCTGACGCAGCAGCCGCTCCGGCGGCGTGATCGGGTTTATGGCGAGGGTCCGGCTCAACGGGCCATGGCGGGGGAATCGCCGGCGGAACGGCGGCGGCGCGGGAAGTCCGCCCCGACCGGGCGCCCATTCTAATCCATCGGATCAGCCGTTGCCAGGGCCGGGCATGCCCTCCAGGGCGGCGAGGAAGGCGGCCGTCAGTTCCCGCATGGCCGCCGGGTCCCGGAACGAGATCAGGACGCAGGTGACGCCGTCCCGCCCGAAGGCCGACAGCCCCATGCCCCGGTAGCGCAGCAGGCGCGCGGTGTGGCCGTTGACGTCCACGACGGTGCCGGCGTCCGGCGGCCAGGCGAAATCCGCACCCCCCTCCAGCAGGGTCACGTCCGGGGTGTGGCTGCCGTAGTCGCGGTACAGGGCCATGGCCAGGGTGCGCGGCCCCATGTGCACCACCCGCCCGCCCGTGGCCGTCAGCCCCACGGCATCCAGCGGCGGCACCTTCGCGTAGGGGCCCGTGCGGGCCGCCAGCCACGCCGTCAGCTCCCCGGCGTCCTGGGTGCGGACCTGGAAGATGCCCGCCTCCGTGGCGGCCCAGTGGATCTGGCTGAGGGGATCCAGCAGGTCGTCGGCCGGCTCCCGCCCGCCGCCCCCCTCCATCACCACCAGCAGCGCCACCATGGCCACCAGCAGGCCCGACAGGATGGCCAGGGGCAGCCACGGGCGGCCCCCGCCCGCCCGGCCGGCCGATCCCCGGGCCCGCCGCGGGGCCGGGCGCGGGCGCGGGCGCGGGCCGGGCCCGGGGTTCGGTCCGGGGTTCCGGCCCGGGCCCGCCCCCGGCGGGACCGGTCCCGCCTCCAGTTCGTCCAGGGCGCGCCGCACCCGCGCCTTCAGGTCGGAGGGCGTGCTCACCCGCCCCAGGCGGTCGTGTAGGAACGCCTTCAGGCGCTCCTCCATGCCGCGGCGCCGGGCGCAGTCCTCGCACCGGTCCAGGTGGGCCTGGATGCGGCGGACGTCGTCCAGGTCCAGCTCCCCGTCCACCAGGGCGGTGATGAGCACGGCGGCCTCGTTGCAGTCCATCTCGGCCACGGCTCAGCCCTCCCCCGCCCCGGCGGCGATGCCGTGGCGCCGGGCCGCCGCGAGCAGCTGGCCGCGCAGGGCCCGGCGGCCCCGAAACAGGCGCGACATCACGGTCCCAATCGGCACGTCCATCACCTCGGCGATCTCCCGGTACGGCAGCGATTCCAGGTCGGCCAGGATCACCGCGGCACGATAGGCCTCCGGCAGGGCCATCAGGGCGTCCCGCACGTCGTCCTCCAGCACCCGCCCGAGGAGCGCCTCGTAGGTCTCGGGCGCCAGCCCCAGGTCCGGGTCCTCGGCCCCCAAGAACGGCTCCACGTCGTCCAGGGGCACGCCGCCGACCGGGTCGCGACCGCGTTTCTCGTGGCGGGTGGCCAGGGTGTTGCGCAGGATCTTGTAGAGCCAGGCCCGGCAGTTGGTGCCGGGGGTGAACTGGTGAAAGGACCGGAAGGCCTTCAGGAAGGTCTCCTGCACCAGGTCCTCGGCCTCCTCCGGGCGGCCGGTCAGGCGATGGGCGGTCCGGTACAGGGCGTCCAGGTGGACCAGTGCAACCTCCTCGAACTCCTTGCTGCGGTCCGCTCCCGTCATCCGCACCCGCCCCGGGCGCCGACCGCCCGCACCGTGGGGAACGGCCGCCGGCCCCGGCTTATTTCCACCGCCGTCATCCCCGCCCCCCTAGCGCACGAACAGCCGCACCCCGCGCCGCTTGAACGGCACCACCAGCACCACCCCCGCCGCGAAGCCCGCGATGTGGGCGAACCACGCCACCCCCCCGGCGGCGGCGGGCGTCAGCAGGCCGTTGATCACCTGCAGCACGATCCAGAACCCCAGCAGCAGCACCGCCGGCAGGTGGACCATGTGGAGGAAGAAGCCGAACGGCACCAGGGTCAGCACCCGGGCCCGGGGGAACAGCATGGCGTAGGCCCCCAGCACCCCCGAGATGGCCCCGCTGGCGCCGATCACCGGAACGGCTGAGTCCGGGGCCGCCAGCACGTGCCCTCCGGTCGCCAGCAGGCCGCACACCAGGTAGAAGACCACGAACCGGACGTGGCCCATCGCCTCCTCGACGTTGTTGCCGAAAATCCACAGGTACAGCAGGTTGCCCCCCACGTGCAGCAGCCCCCCGTGCAGAAACAGCGACGTGACCGCCGTGCCCCACAGCCAGAGGGGCGTCGGCCCCCCGGTGTGGCCGGTCAGCTCGGCCGGCACGGCGCCGAAGCGGGCCACCAGCCAGCGCCCGTCCGCCGGCCCCAGGCCGAGCTGATAGACGAACACGGCCAGCACCAGGGCCGTCACCCCCCAGGTGACGTAGGGCCGGATCCGGGTCGGGTTCTCGTCCCGGATCGGGATCATCTAGCGTCCGGTCAGACACACCACTGGCGGGCCTCGTAGTCCGGGTCGGGCAGGCGCATGGCGATGTAGCCCTGGTCCGGCCACCGCTCCCGCTCGCTCTCCCCCTCCATCACCCGCACGAACAGGTGCACCTCGTCCCCCGGCTTCCACCCCATGGGGCCGCACGGCAGGGCGATCTCCACCACTTCGCGGAAGGCGACCCGCCCCGGAAACGCCTGCTCCTGCCAGGCGGCGCCGTCGGGGCTGGTCTCGCGGCGGGCGTCACAGCGGCCGTCCTTCAGGCGGAACTCCACCTGCTGGTGGGAGGGCGCCAGGAAGCGCAGCCGGAACGCCAGTCCGCCCAGGTCCGGGGCGTCCACCTCCGGGATGAAGTCCAGGCGCAGGTACAGGTGCTCCGCGTCGAAGCCGTAGAACAGGCGCCCCATCAGGCGCTGCCCGGCGTGCATGGCCCCGCCCCCGCCCGCCCCCACGTCGAACATGGCGGCGGGCAGCCACTCGAAGTAGCTGCCCACCTCGCCGTCGATCTCCGGGGAGAGGAACGCCGCCTCCGGCCGGGTGGGCCGCACCTCCTTGACCTGCCGCAGGATGGGGACGTGCAGCACGTCGGGCACGGGGCGGCCCATCAGCTCGTAGATGTTCATCAGGTGGCGCCGAAAGAGCGCGTCGAAGGCGGTGAGCATGCCGGCGTGCTGGCCGCCGTACCACCAGCACCAGTCGCTCCCCTCGGCCACGTACAGCTCCTCCCACGCCAGGCGCAGCTTCTCCGGGTCGGCGTCGGTGGCCGTGGCGGCATACTCCTCCAGGGCGTCGCGGGCCTCCCGCAGCCGGTCCCAGGCGAGGTTGTCCTCCTCCCGCCCGATCCAGATCTCGAAGTCGTGGTTGATCCACGAGCCGGCGAACAGGCGGGGCAGCCGGTCCGTGGCCGGGTGGGCGTCCAGGTGGCCCGAGACGGTGGTGCAGACCAGGTCCGGGTCGTCGTTCAGTCGCCGGTAGAGGGCGTCGAGGAAGGCGTGGCCGTCGCCGGCGTAGTACTCCCAGCAATTCTCCCCGTCCAGGATCACGGGCACCAGGGGCGGCCGGTCGGCGCCTTTGAGGCTGCGCCGGATGCGGTGCAGGATCGACACGAAGTCCTCGGCGGCCGCCTCCGGCTCCCAGTCGCCGTACACGAACCCGATGCGGTCGCTCAGGCGGTGGTCGCGAAACAGGATGGACAGGCGCGCCCCGTCCCGCTCCAGCAGGTAGGGGCGGAAGTGGTCCCCGGCGCTGGGGGGCGCCAGGCGCTGGGACTCCCGGAGCACCGCCTCGTCGGTGGCGATCCACTCGATCCCGGCCCCCGCCACCAGGGGCAGCACCGCCTCCGACACGCTCCCCTCCGAGGGCCACATGCCCCGCGGGGCGCGCCCGAACAGGTCCGTGTGGAACCGCACGGCCCGCTCGATCTGGGCGGCCGCGTCCTCCGGGTGGCGGAACGGCTGGGGCAGGGGGTGGCGGGGCAGGGACTCCCGCGCCACCTCCGTGTCGCACAGCAGGGGCAGGATGGGGTGATAGAAGGGCGAGGTGGTCAGCTCCACCTGGCCCCGGTCCTGGGCCGCCCGGTACTCGGGGATGATCAGCCCCAGGATGGCGCGGTGGCGGTCCAGCAGCGCCCGCTTGTCCTCCGGGGTGAAGTCGCGCCCCTTGTCCACCAGGGCCCGGATCACCGGGTCGCCCTCCTGGAACAGCGGGTCGCACCAGGCCAGGTTGAACCAGACCTGCAGGTCCGTCAGGTCCTGCTCGGTGAAGTAGCGCGCCACCCGCTTGAGCCGCTCCGGGTCGGCGTCGCCGCCGCGCTTGGTGAGCAGGTCGGCGTAGCGCGGGTGGGGCGTGATCAGGTTGGTGGGGTTGGCGTGGAAGAACGTGGTGAGGATCTCGACCCGTTCCGCCTCGTCCAGCTCCGCCGGGGCCTTCAGGGTCAGGTCGGCGTAGCGGTCGGTGGCGGTGCCGTCGGCGTAGTCCTGCACCTGGGCCAGCAGGGACGGCACCACGTTCACGGTCTGGCGCACGTTGGGGTAGGGCTCGAGCACTTTGACCATGTCGTAGTAGTCCTTGGTGCCGTGCAGGCGCACCCACGGCAGGACGTACTGCGCCGTCACCAGGTCCTTGTAGTAGGGCTGGTGCATGTGCCAGACGATCGCCAGGTGCAACGGCGGCGCGGTCACGGCGTGGGGCCCTCCCCGTCCTCCGGCCCCGGCGGGAACAGGAACACGGTCTCGCCGGGCCGCACCATCCCCAAGCGCTCCCGGGCCAGGCGCTCGATGGTGTGGGGGTCGCGGTTGAGGGCCGCCACCTGGCGCCCCAGGTCGCCGATCTCGGTCTGCACCCGGGCGATCTCCCGGTCCACCCGGACGGCCTCCTCGGTCAGACGCACGTGGGCGATCAGGCCCATGCGGCCGAACACCAGGAAGCACAGCAGGTAGACGAACACCAGCCCCAGGCCGCCCCACAGCAGGGTGCGCCGGGGCTGGGCGCCCCCGTTGCGGCTGCGGCGGTTGCGGCGCGGAGGGGTCACGGCGCTAGAACAGGTAGTTGAGCTGCACGCCGTAGGACGACTGGTTGACCAGCCGCAGCTCCGTGACGAACTCCAGGTGCCGGTAGAAGTGCATCTTCAGCCCCCCGTACACCCCCAGGATGGACTTCTGGTCCAGGTCCGTGGCCTGGTCCGGGAGCCGCAGCTCCCCGATCAGCCACGACCCGTCCAATCCCCCGTAAAGGCTCACGTAGCGTTGCTCCCACGTGGTGCCCACGAAGGTGTCCCACTCGTTGTAGCGCAGCCGCATGGCCGGCAGCCCCGTGTCGGTGCTCTGGGAGTAAAGCACCTGGGCCCCGGCCGCCACCTCGTGCCCCTTGAACTCGAACAGCCGCGCCCGTAAAGACCCGCCCCAGCTGTACCCGAAGGTGTCGCCGAAGGTCAGGGCCCGGCGGGTCTCGCCGGGGGCGGTGGTGCCGGGGGCGTAGGTCTCCCAGAACAGGCTCGTCCCCATGTCCACGGTGCCGAAGTCGATGCTGGCCTTGCTGATGCCGAACAGCACCGAGGCGTCCACCAGCACGTTGCGCCAGCGCATCAGGCCGTAGCTCTCCCGCGCGTTGATGCGGGTGTTGCGCAGGGTGACCGGGGAGTTCCATCGGCTGCTGGTCACCTGCCGCACGGTGCGGTCCACGTCCACCCCGTGCCGGAACGTGCGGTAGGAGGCCTGGGGCGTGGGCTCCCCCAGCAAGGCCGCCACGGCCGGCACCGGCGCCAGCAGGGCCGCCGCAACGATCAGCGCCGCCGCGCGGGCCGGGAGCCGAAGGGGGACCACCCCGGGCGGGGCGGGAATCACGGCCGGACTGGCGGGGGGGCCCTCCACTATAACCGATCCGCGGCGGGCGGCCGCAAACGGGGCCGTCCCCGCCGCGGCCGGGCGCCTCAAGCCTTGCGGATGACGATGCGGTGGTGGGCCCCGTCGTCCAGGGGCTCGTTGACCACGACCTCGTGGCCGTCGTTCGCCACGCTCTTGGGGACGTTCGTGATCGGCGCCCCGTCGTCCAGGATCACCGCCAGGGTGGCGCCCGCGGGCATCGTCTCCAGCTTCAGCTTGGTCTTGACGTAGTTCATCGGGCAGGCCACGCCCTTCAGGTCCAGGGTAGCGTCCGGGGTGGCGGCCTCCCCGGCGGCCTTCGGCGCCTCGGCCGCGGCGGGGGCGGGCGCCGCCGCCTCCTCGCCCGTGGCGACGCCCTGGGCGGCGTCCTGCAAAGCTTCCAGGCCGATGGGCCGGGTGAGCCGCAGGTCGTTGCCCATGCTCTGGTAGGCCGCCTCGCACAGCAGCACGAGCTGCTCCGCCTGGCCGATGTGGCCCCGCACCGCGTCCGGCGCCGGCTCGGCCGCGTGCCGCCCGAGGGCGAAGAACACGCTGGCGCAGGCGGCCGGCATCAGGCCGGTGGCGACGAACTTCTCGGTGAACTTCTGGGCCGCCTCCGGCACCAGCTCCACCTCCTCGCCCTCGGTGACCAGCAGGGCCTGGGCGGCGGAGAACACGGCCTCGTCGGCGTGCTCGGCGGCCGCCTTCCAGCGGCCCTCGTCGCGGGCCCGCTGGGCCAAAGCGATGCCGGTGCGGGCCTCCTTCAGGCCCACCTCGATCAGGTCCAGCACGCCCCCGGCGCACTCGCCCGGCCCCAGGTCCTCCAGGCCGAAGGCCTCGTCGGCGCCGATGTCCACGTAGTAGGACGGGTCCTCGTCGTGGGACGGGATCTCGGTGAGGGGCTGGAGCAGCTCCTTGAGGGCGTCCTTGCCCACCCGCGCCACGAAGGCGTCGAACGTCTCGCCGTCCGTGCGCCGGGCGCGGTACTCATCCAGCAGGGTGTCCATCACCTGCGGGCCGTGCTTGGCCGGCACCCGCAGGGTCGGGTTGGCGATGACCGTCCCGTCGCCGTCGGCGTGGCCCCCCAGGTGCACCTCGTAGAAGGGCGCCATGTGGCCCTGGTGCTTCTTGGCGGTGCCGTGGAAGCCGATGCTGGCGATGTGGTGGTGCCCGCAGGAGTTGGGGCAGCCGCTCACCTTCACCCGCGCCCCGCCGGCGTCGTCGTAGCGCTCCCGGTCGGAGGCGATGTGGTCGGTCATCAGGGCCGCCAGCTGCCGCGAGGCCACCAGCCCCAGGTTGCAGGTCTCGGCGCCGGGGCAGCTCATCACGTCGGAGAGCTGCTGGGCCCCGTCCCGCGCCAGCCCCGCCGCGGCCAGCTCGTCGTAGAGGGCCGCCAGGCGCGCCTCCGGGATCGAGATCATCACGATGTTCTGCTGGACCGTCAGGCGCACCTCGCCGGCCGCGGAGTACTCGCGGGTGAGGCGGGCCAGGGTCCGGAGCTGGCCGGTGGTGATGTCGCCCCGGTACAGGGAGAGCTGCGCCGACACCAGGCCGTCGCCCCGTTCCGGCACCACGTTAGTGGACCGCCAGCGGGCCAGGCCCTCGCCGCCGGGGGCCACCCGCGGCCAGGGGCGCACCTCGGGGTTGGGCTCGGGCTCGGGCAGGTCCGGGTAGGAGGTCCCCTCCTCGTCGATCTTGGCCCGCTCGGCCTCGTAGCGGCGCCGGAACTCCTCCTCGCCCAGGCGCTCCACCAGGAACTTCAGGCGCGCCCGCGCCCGCTGCTTGCGGTTGCCGTACAGGTCGAACAGCCGGATGATCGCCTCGCAGGTGGGCAGCAGGTCCTCCACCGGCACGAACTCCTCGAACAGGTGGGCCACCCGGGGCGCCGACCCCAGGCCACCCCCCACCACCATCCGGAAGCCGTTGCGGCCGTCCCGCACGGCGGGGGTCAGGCCGATGTCGTGGATCTCGGTGTGGGCGCAGTCGGTGGCGCAGCCGGAGAAGGCGATCTTGAACTTGCGCGGCATGTTCTGGGTGCGCGGGTGCCGCAGGAAGAAGCCGGACACCTGGCGGGCGTAGGGAACGACGTCGAACGCCTCCTGGGTGCAGACCCCGGCGTAGTGGCAGGCGGTGACGTTGCGCACCGTGTTGCCGCACGCCTCCCGGGTGGTCACCCCGCCCTCGGCCAGGTCGCGGAAGGCGTCCGCGGCCGAATCCAGGGGCACGTAGTGGTACTGGAAATCCTGCCGCGTGGTGACGTGGGCCGGCCCCTTGGCATAGCGCTCCCCCACCTCGGCGATGGTCTCGAGCTGGTCCGGGTCCACCCGGCCGTAGGGCAGCTTGAGGCGCAGCATGTGGACGTCGCCGCCCCGCTGCCCGTAAAGGCCCTGGCGCAGGCGGTAGCCCTGGAACTTCTCCGCCGGAATCTCCCCGGACCGGAACCGCTGGACCTCGCCGCGGAAGTGCGCGATCTCCTCGCTGCGCACCTCCGGGTCCCCGATCAGGGCCCGCTCCCGCTGTATCGTCTCGCTCATGGCGACTCGCTCCCGGACGTTATTCTCGACTAAATCGATCGGATTAGGATAATAAAGCCCAATATACCCCTTTTCGGCGCGGGGCGCAAATCCCCCGGGCGCCGCGCCGGGGCGCGCCTCTGGACCCTCCGCGTCCACTTCGGTACGCTTGGGCCCCGACATGACCGCCCCTCTCGCGGCGGGTGTTCCGGCGGTTTATGCGGCAAGGCCGCCCGGCCGAAACACGATACAGCGATCCGTCATGCCTGGAGAACCATGGCCAAGACCCAAGTGACCGTGGGGCTCGCCCTTGGGGGAGGCGGCGCCCGTGGCCTGGCCCACGTGGGCGTCCTCAAGGTGCTGCACCGCGAGGGCATCCCGGTGGATGTCGTCAGCGGCGCCAGCTTCGGCTCCATCATCGGCGCCCTCTACTGCCTGAAGCCCGACATCGGCCACCTCTCCACCGAGGTGGAGCGGGTCCTCTCCAGCGAGCGTTTCCACAAGGCCAAGGTCAACTTCCTCCGCCACGAGTTCGAGGAGGAGCGGCGGATGGGGGTGATCTCCAACATCAAGAGCTTCTTCCGCCAGCAGTTCTTCTACAGCGTGGCGTTCCGCCTGCGGCAGCTGGTCTCGGAGGAGGAGTTCACCGCCATCATCGACGACCTGATCGACGACGTGCGCTTCGAGGACACGCGCATCCCCTTTGTGTGCGTGGCCGCCGACATCAGCCACGGCGCCGAGATGGTGCTCGACGAGGGCCCTCTGAGGCCCGCGGTCTACGGCAGCGCGGCCATCCCGGGGGTGTTCCCCCCCATCCTCTACCGGGGCCGCTACCTGGTGGACGGCGGCTGGGTGAACCGGGTGCCGGTGCGCCCCGCCCGCGCCCTGGGGGCGGACGTGGTGATCGGGGTGGACATCTCCGAGGACTTCCGCCGCGAGCCGGTGGAGAACCTCAAGAACGGCCTGGAGCTGCTCATCCGCGCCAACAACGTCACCGGCCGCCTGCTGTGCGACCTCCAGCTCGCCGAGGCGGACGTGGTGGTGCGCCCGGAGGTGGGGCACCTGCACTGGGCCGCCTTCGACCAGGCCGCCTTCTGCATCCGCCGCGGCGAGGCCGCCATGGAGGCCGCCCTGCCCGCCCTGCGGGAGCGCCTGGCCGCGGCACCGTCCGGCTGGGACCCCGAACGGGCCCCGTCCGGGGCGCGGGGCGAGCCCGCGGGACAGCCGTGAGCGCCCCGGCCACCGTGCTGGTCGTCGACGACGAGGCCGGCATCCGCCGCTCCCTGGGGGGCATCCTGGCCGACGAGGGGTACCGGGTCCTGGACGCCGCCGACGGCACCTCGGCCCTGGACACCCTGGCCCGCGAGGACGTCCACCTGGTGCTGCTGGACATCTGGATGGAGGGCATGGACGGCATCGCCACCTTGAAGGCCCTCAAGAGTGCCCACCCGGAAGTGCCGGTGATCATGATGAGCGGCCACGGCACCATCGAGACGGCGGTCTCGGCCATCAAGCTGGGGGCCTACGACTACCTGGAAAAGCCCCTCTCCCTGGACCGGGTGACCCTCACCGTGTCCCACGCCCTCAACGAGTCCACCCTGCACCGGGAGAACCGCCGCCTCAAGGCCCAGGTGCGCCGCCAGTGGCGCATGGTGGGCGACTCGGCCGCGATGCACCGCCTGGACCGGGAGATCGACCGGGTAGCCGGGGCCTGCGCCCGCGCCCTCATCAGCGGCGAGAACGGCAGCGGCAAGGAGCTCGTCGCCCGCCTGCTGCACGAGCGCAGCCCCCGGCGCGACCGGCCCTTCGTGGAGATCAACTGCGCCGCCCTGCCCGAGCACCTGATCGAGAGCGAGCTGTTCGGCTACGAGAAGGGCGCCTTCACCGGAGCCGAGCGCCCCAAGCCCGGCATGTTCGAGCTGGCCCACACCGGCACCCTGTTCCTGGACGAGGTGGGCGACATGGCCCTGGCCACCCAGGCCCGCGTCCTGCGGGTGCTCCAGGAGGGGCGCTTCCTGCGCCTGGGGGGCACCGAGCCCAAGGAGGTGGATGTGTGGGTGATCGCCGCCACCAACCGCGACCTCAAGGCCGAGGTGGCGGCCGGGCGCTTCCGGGAGGACCTTTACTACCGCCTGGCCGTGGTGCCCATCGAGGTGCCCCCGTTGCGGGAACGCCCGGAGGACATCCCGGCCCTGGTGGAGCACCTGCTGGAGCGGGCCGTGCAGGAGCAGGGGCTGCCCCGCAAGCGCTTCGCCCCGGAGGTGATCGCGGCCTTCGCCCGGGCCCCCTGGCGCGGCAACGTGCGCGAATTGAAAAACACCGTGGAGCGCCTTATGATCATGGCCCCCGGCAGCGAGGTGGGACTCGGGGACCTGCCGGAGGAGATCGCCGCCGGGCACCGCGTGGCCGCCTCCCCCGAGATCGACGCCATGTCGCTCCGCGAGGCCCGGGACGCCTTCGAGGCCGCGCACATCCGGCGGGTGCTCCAAAGCTGTGGTGGCAACATCTCCAAGGCCGCGGAGCGACTCCATGTGGAACGCAGCAACCTCTCCAAAAAGATCCGCCAGCTGGGGATCGACCCCGCAAGTCCCTGAGCCGCGAGGGAACGGTGCGAAGCGTGCCTGAGTTCCGCCAGGATCCGGTCAACGGCCGCTGGGTGATCATCGCCCGCGAGCGGGGCCGGCGCCCCACCGACTTCGAGGCCCCGCCGCCGCCGCCCCCCGACGGCTTCTGCCCCTTCTGCCCCGGCTCCGAACCCCACACGCCGCCCGAGATCTACGCCGTCCGCCCCGGCAAGGACGACAAGTGGCTGCTGAGGGTCATCCCCAACAAGTTCCCCGTGCTCCAGGTGGAGGGCGAGCTGGGGCGGGTGGGCGAGGGCATCTACGACCGCATGAACGGCCTCGGGGCCCACGAGGTCATCATCGAGTCGCCCTTCCACAACAAGCCCCTGGCCGCCCTCGAGGTGCCCGCCATCGAGGAGGTGCTCAAGGCCTACCACGTCCGCTACGTGGACTTGAAGCGCGACATCCGCCTGCGCTACGTGCTCGTGTTCCGCAACCAGGGAGAGGCCGCCGGGGCCAGCGTGGCCCACCCCCACTCCCAGCTCATCGCCCTGCCCATCGTGCCCAAGCGGGTGCAGCAGGAGCTGGACGGCGCCCGTCGCCACTACGAGTACAAGGAGCGCTGCATCTTCTGCGACATCCTCCGGCAGGAGCTGGCCGACGGCAGCCGGGTGGTGCTGGAGAACGAGGGCTTCGTGGTTCTCTCCCCCTACGCCGCGCGCCTGCCGTTCGAGACCTGGATCGTGCCCAAGGTCCACCAGTCGTCCTACGAGGACATCTCCGGCGACCAGTTCCGCAGCCTGGCCCGCATCCTCAAGAACCTGCTGCTGCGCCTGGCCCGGGTGCTCAAGGACCCGCCCTACAACTACATGATCCACACCGCCCCCCTGCAGAACGGGGCGCGGGACTCCTACCACTGGCACATCGAGGTGATCCCCAAGCTCACCAAGGTGGCCGGCTTCGAGTGGGGCTCCGGGCTCTACGTCAACCCCACCGCCCCGGAGGACGCCACGGTGTTCCTGCGGGAGGCGCGGGTGGAGCGGGAATTCTGACGTGCACGTCCTGTTCGCCGCATCCGAGGCGGTGCCCTACGCCAAGACCGGCGGCCTGGCCGACGTCGCGGGCGCCCTGCCCGAGGCCCTGGCCAAGCGCGGCCACCGGGTCACCCGGGTCATGCCCCTTTACGGCGGCATCGACCGGCGCGGCCACGGCCTGCGCGCCGTCGGCCGGCGGGTGCGGGTGCGGATCGGCGACCACCCGGTCACCGCCAAGCTGGCCGTGGCCCACCACGGCGGGGTGGAGACCTACTTCCTCGACTGCCCGGAGTACTTCGACCGGCCCGGCCTGTACGGCGAGAGGGGCGAGGACTACCCGGACAACGCCGAGCGCTTCGCCCTGCTGGCCCGGGCCACCCTGGCCGCCTGCGGCGAGCTGGACCTCTTCCCCGACCTGATCCACTGCAACGACTGGCAGACCGCCCTGATCCCCGCCTGCCTCAAGCTGGCGCCGGAGCCGTGGCCGGTCCTGGCGGGCACCCCCACGGTGATGACGGTCCACAACCTGGGCTACCAGGGCCTGTTCCCCATGGAGGCCCGCCGGGTGCTGGGATTGCCGGAGTCCGCCTACACCCCGGAGGGCCTGGAGTTCTGGGGCCGGGTCAACCTGCTGAAAGGCGGCATCGTCTGCGCCGACGCCGTCACCACCGTCAGCCGCACCTACGCCCGGGAGATCCAGGACGCCCGCTTCGGCTTCGGCCTGGAGGGGGTGCTTTCGTCCCGCAGCGACCGCCTCACGGGGATCGTCAACGGAATCGACACCGGGTACTGGGACCCGGCCCACGACCCCCACCTGGCCGCCGCCTACGGGCGCGACCGCTTGGGACTCCGGGTCCGCAACCGGGCGGCCCTGTGCCAGGCCCTGGGGCTGGCCGGCGACGCCGGGCCGGTGCTGGGCATGGTGGGGCGCCTGGTGGAGCAGAAGGGCATGGGACTGGTGCTCGCCGCCCTGCACGCGCTGCTGGACACGGGCGCGTCCCTGGCCATCCTGGGCCAGGGGGAGCCGGCCCTGGTCCACACCCTCCAGGAGGCGGCCCGCATGCACCCGGACCGGATCGCGGTGGTGGACGGCTTCAACGAGCCCCTCTCCCACCGCATCTACGGCGGCTGCGACCTGTTCCTGATGCCGTCCCGCTTCGAGCCGTGCGGCCTGTCCCAGCTGATCGCCATGCGCTACGGTGCCCCGCCGGTGGTGCACCGGGTGGGTGGCCTGGCCGATACGGTGGTACCCTACGGGGAGGACCCCGACGCCGCCACCGGCTTCGCCTTCGACGACTTCACGCCCGAGGCGTTCGTGGCCGCCGTGCGCGAGGCGGTGGCGGTGTTCCGCGCACCGGACGCGTTCCGGCGCCTCCAGCGCCGAGGCATGGCCCTGGACGTGTCGTGGGACGCCAGCGCGGCCGAGTACGAGGCCGTGTACGCCCGCGCCGCCGGGCGGGCCCAGGGCCGGTCGGCGGGGGCTTCGTCGGCGGGCACGGGCTAGGGGGCAGCGTGGAGCCGCACACCATCTTCGTGGTCGACGACGAGGAGAGCATCCGCCTGTTCCTCCAGGAGGAGCTCGCCGACGATGGGTACCGGGTCACCGCCTTCCCCGACGGCGAGTCGGTGCTGTCCGCCCTCGGCTCGGGCCGGCCCGACCTGGTGATCCTCGACATCCGCATGCCCGGCATCGACGGCATCAAGGTCCTTCAGCGGGCCAAGGAGCTGCACCCCGGCCTGCCGGTGGTGCTCTGCTCGGCCTACTCGGACTACAAGCACGACTTCGGCGCCTGGAGCGCCGACGGCTACTTCGTCAAGTCGGCCCAGCTGGACGGCCTCAAGGAGATGATCCGGCGCCTGCTGGGCGAGGACCCCATGCCCGACACCGATAACCCCACCTGAACCCCCCACCCGATCCCCCCTGATCCCGAGGACCCCATGCCCCGCAACGTCGTCATCCTGGGCAGCGGCCCGGCCGGCCTCACCGCCGCCATCTACGCCGCCCGCGCCAACCTGGAGCCCCTGGTGGTGGACGGCCCCCAGTCCGGCGGCCAGCTGACCATCACCACCGAGGTGGACAACTTCCCCGGCTTCCCCGAGGGCATCCAGGGGCCCGACCTGGTGATGCGCACCCGGGCCCAGGCCGAGCGCTTCGGCACCGAATTCCTCCAGGGCACGGTGGAGTCCGTGGACCTGTCCGCCCCCCCCTTCAAGGTCACGGTGGACGGCAGCGTGGTGGAGACGCGCACCCTCATCGTCGCCACCGGCGCCTCGGCGCGCCTGCTGGGGCTCGAGTCGGAGTCCCGCCTGATGGGCAACGGCGTGTCGGCCTGCGCCACCTGCGACGGCTTCTTCTTCAAGGGCAAGGACGTGCTCGTGGTGGGCGGCGGCGACACCGCCATGGAGGAGGCCCTGTTCCTCACCAAGTTCGCCGACCGGGTGCGGGTGGTGCACCGGCGCGATGCCCTGAGGGCCTCCAAGTTCATGGAGGACCGGGCGAAGGGCAACCCCAAGATCGGCTTCCTGTGGAACCGGGTGGTCACCGAGATCCTGGGGGACGACAGGGTCACCGGCGTGCGCCTGAAGGACACCGCCACCGGCGCCGAGGGCGAGGAGAAGGCCGACGGCGTGTTCATGGCCATCGGCCACGTGCCCAACACGGCCGTGTTCGAGGGCCAGCTCGACATGGACAAGGGCTACATCGTGCTGCCGGGCCGCTCCACCGCCACCAACGTTCCCGGCGTGTTCGCCGCCGGCGACGTGGCCGATCCCGTCTACCGCCAGGCGGTTTCGGCCGCCGGCACCGGCTGCATGGCCGCCCTGGACGCCGAGCGGTTTTTGGAGGCGCAGGAAAGCTAGCGCTCACCCCGGCACCACGGCTCGGGCCCGCGAAGGGGAGCCATTCTTCCACCCCCACCAACTCGAGGCGGTGGCGCAGTTGACGAGGCCCTGCGAGGCAGCTCTCGGGGCTTCGCCCTGAAAGCGCCAGTGTTCGCGGCGTTCTGCGCAAGGTGCGCGTCACGGGCGCGATCGCGGCGGCAACCCTGAGAACGCCGCCGCGCCCGACGAGCG
>Ga0210124_1000125_pt1 | contig 44180 bp, 37 predicted proteins | sample Muzzi_PWC_D2_FD_185554 | JGI IMG/M metagenome (GOLD analysis project Ga0210124, IMG submission 185554) | Wetland microbial communities from San Francisco Bay, California, USA, that impact long-term carbon sequestration - Muzzi_PWC_D2 (SPAdes) | ecosystem: Environmental > Aquatic > Marine >...
CCGCCGCTAACTTGGCGCTTTGTATCAGTTGGCTTTGCGTTTCGGCTAACCTTTCAATGGTTCTGATCTGTTTATCGTAGAGTTGTGCGTTCTCAATAGCTGTAGCGGCTGGTATTGCCAATGCCTGTAATCTGGATAAATCCTCCTCATTGAAAGTGCCGTATTTCTTGTTCATAACTTCTAAGGCACCAATGGTGTAGCCCTTGGTTTGTAGAGGGACACATAAAATGGATTTGGTGGTAAAGCCACTTTGTTTATCGACGTTGGCAAAAAAACGCTGGTCGGCGTAAACATCGGGAACAATAACGGCTTCTCCCTTTTCGGCCACCCAGCCCGCTAACCCTTGACCGAGGGCCATACGTATCCCAATAACCGCTTCCGAACCCTCACCAGAGGCCGCTGCAAACCAAACCTCTTGGTTATTATCATCGCGCAGCACCACCGAAGCCGCAGCCACATCCATTAGGTGGGTGGTATGGTCGGTGATAAGGGTAAGAGTTTTTTGCAAATCCAGCGTAGATGTGATGGCCTGACCAATTTCGTTGAGTGACTTTAACTCGTTGATGTGCTGGTTGATGGTGTCATACAGCCGGGCATTCTCAATGGCAATAGCCAGTTGATCAGCTAATGTTTCCAGAGCAGCCACATGGTATTTATCAAACGCTTCAAGCTGCATACTCTGTAAATCGAGCGCGCCAATAGTTTTTATACCCAGAGCAATCGGCACACATAGTTCGGCCCGGACTTCTTTATGATTGTGCTCAACAATATAGCGCCGGTCTTGGGTAACATCATTGGCCAGTACCGTTTCATTGGTAGCTACGGCCCAACCAATCAATCCCTCGTGTAATTCTATATCTGTAACAACTTTTTCCGGTTCCGGTGGAAAAGAGCGGGGCCGTTTAGCGGTAGCTCTGGCCTGCAGCTTGACGTGGTTGGTGGCCTGATTATATAAGTATATCGACACGCTGTAACAGGCAAAGCTTCGCCGGATGGCCTGAACAACGGTACTTAGCATAACATCGAGGCTAAGAATAGACGTAGCCGCCTGGCTTACCTCGTTAATGAGGGCCAACTGAACCGAACGCTGCGATTGGTTTTTAAACAACATTGCGTTTTCTATCGCCAAACGAATTTGTGTCAGAGCGGCCTCAAGGAGGGGAACATTATCTTGGGTGAAATACTCCGGTTGCCGATGCCCAACCAGGTAGACGCCTTGCGCATCGACCCGCTCCAGGTTGATGGGTAAAGCCACCACGCAGTGTTCTTGGTTTGGCAGGTAGGGAGCCCGAAACCAGCGCGAATCCTGGCTGGTGTTGGGCAGTACAATTGACTCGTTGCGCCGTAGAACTATACCCTCTAGCCCATTGACAAGGAGCCGCTGGGCAAAGCGTTGACCGGCGGGGCCAGTGAGTTCTTCGCGTCCTGGCTGCGTAGAGCGATAATAGATAATATCATTGCCCTCTTGGATTAGCAGCGAAGAAAATTCGGCATCCAGGTAGGGGGCCAGGGCCAAAATACGCTCAAATAGGTCATTAATGTCCAAATGGCCGGATAAGAATTGGGTAATTCCAAATAAAAGGGCCAGATGCTCTGCATTGTTGGGGTCGATGCCAAAGTTGGGGGTACGAGGCGGCAAATAATCGGCCAAACGGTCAATCAAATCGTGCGGATTCTCTGGGTGCGAGACCAAAAACACCTGACTCGGTTTCAGCCAAGGTGGGAGATCATCCGTACCATTTTTGGAGAGAACCAGGATGGTAGGGGCCTTAACAAATTTACTCGACATCGGTTGCCGAGCCAGGCTGGCATCTATCAGCAAGATATCGGTTTTGGAGAGGTGGGGCAGGGCATCATTCGGCTCAAAAAAGAGTTGAGGTTGGTAGCCCTGTTCATTGAGGGCTTCGTATAGTGATTGCATACGATATTGTTCGCTATCAATGAGCGTGATGCGCGTTGGTTTAACAATATGCCCAGGAGATATGGGGTTGCTGTTCTGTCTTTGTCTGGCTGGCATAAGCTTGGCTATGATATTTCTTGCTTCAACAGATTTTACTCAACAGTATATCACGATATCCAGCCTATTACCAGCAAATATCAACTATTGTAACTGGTCGATTTGTCCTAGACTATCAACAATTCTGATGCTATCACGAAAAATGACTCTCCTTTTTGTGATTCTCGACATAAAATGGTAGAATTTACATAACGTTCTGTTTGACACAAATCCTACTGTATATTGTGTTTGTGATCGAAAAGAATACTAGATATAGTATATCTCATGGGGAGTTCAATGTCGGCTAATCGACATATTCAGGAAAGAATACAGCGCCTGGAAGCCTTGAGACGGTATCAGGCCTATTACGGCCCCAATACGCCGTATCAAATCATCGCCGAGATCAACCAGCTTGAAGGCGAATTACGGCGGATGTTACAAGCCGATTTGACCCGCCCTACCCAAACCGTCAACCCGGCAGTACATCGACCGCCGAAGCCGAAAAAGTCCACCTCAACTCGCCAACCGAAAAAGTCCACCCCAACCCCCAAGCCAAAAACCAAACAATTTCTCTTTTGGCATATGTCTCAAGCAACGGTTGATCTGATTGCTACTGTGGCTTTTATTGGCCTTGTTTTTTTGTTGGGGTCCATTGTCTTTGCGGCTTATGTGCAAACTCATCCCAAGCGAAATCTAAATGGACAGGCTGCTCTCGCCATGCAAGCGCCGCCCACCCTACGCCCGACCTTCACCCCAACATCTGACCCGAATAACCCCGCACCCGAATCTGTGACAGAGGCGGTGGCAGTTGTAGTGGCTGAAGATTCTTTGCTGCCTGCTGCGGTTAGACCTCCAACCGATGTCCCTACAGCTGTGCCAACCTTAACACCCAGCGCCCTGCCTACTTCTACCGATACCCCAACCCCAACGAGTACGCCAATTCCGACCCAACCCCCGCCCCCCCCACCTACATCTACGCCTGAACCGCCAACGTCGACTCCGGCTCCTTCGTTTCCTTTTACAATTGCCGAAACAGGAAATCGGATGTTCCAAAAAACAACCAACCACGGCATCACAATCTATATTGCTATTACCACGCTTGATAATGTGCCGATCGGTGGCTTAAAAGTTGTGGGTGACCAGCTGCCTTCTGGCGAACATAAAGAGAGCGCCCTCAGTGATTGGAGTTGGAGCGCTACAAATTGTCTCGATTGTGACTATGTTAAGTTTGGAAACTTAAAATTTGAACCTGGCCCCTTCAGCGATGGCGTATGGAACATTTATGTAGCTGATGGACAGGGTACGCCTCTCTCGCCGACAGCTTCGTTTTCATACTCGTCTGACCCGGCGCAGTGGGTTTGGGATTTTATCATCTTTAGAAAAGACAGTTTCTAATTACCTCTATTTTTGCCTCTGCTTTGACTATCTCGAATAATTGTTGTAATATTCCCGCATAAATTATAGATGGGCCGGTGGCGGAATGGCAGACGCAGGGGACTTAAAATCCCCCGAGGCTTGTAACCTCGTGTGGGTTCGACTCCCACCCGGCCCATTATGTAAAGTAGACGCTCTAGCACCGAGATAATGAGTGTCTTTTTTGTTTAAATGGAAAATTTGTTCAACATCATACTTTCATCTCGAAGTTTCTAAGGTCAAGTTCGAAATTGACAATGAGACAAGCACATTGTATTCTCTGTACCGTTCAATTTTAGAGTTATATAGGGGGAAATGATGACGACTGATCGAGAATTCATGGCGGAAGCGATTGCTGAAGCAAAGGAAGGGCTGGCTGTGGGAGGCATTCCCATTGGCTCGGTATTGGTCGTGAATGGCGAGATTATTGGTAGGGGTCATAATAAGCGAGTCCAAAAAAATAGCCCGACCCTCCACGGCGAAATCGATGCCCTGGAAAACGCCGGACGCTTACCGGCCAGCACCTATGCCCAGGCCACCATCTATACCACGCTTTCTCCCTGCTCCATGTGTAGCGGGGCGATTCTGTTGTACAAGATTCCGCGGGTGGTTGTCGGTGAAAACAGGACCTATATGGGCGGAGAAGACTGGCTACGTAGCCACGGCGTAGAAGTGGTCAATTTGGATTTACAAGAATGTGTTGATCTGATGAATGAATTTATTGAGAAATATCCTCAGGTGTGGAATGAGGATATTGGTGTCTAGACCATTTAGCAGAAACAAGACGCACAATGACCTGAAATCAACCGGCAGTTCCGCAAAATATTAGGGAGGCCCGGCCAAGACACCTTGTTCTTCACCCTCGCCGGGCCAGGGATCGGATAACTCCCAGGCCGCGTCAAAAGTCCCAATTTGGTGTTGTGTTGCCCGCAGGAATATCCAACGCATCTTTTCGCGTTCAAACTCGGTGCCCTTTTCGCCATATTCATTGAGGCCATCCTCTGTCGCCGCTCTAAGCTTTTCGTAGAATGGATCAATCCACTGTTCAACCCACTCAACTTGCAATTTTGGAAGGCCGGTTGGCTTCTCTTGCAAATAGCGTTTACCGAATGTGTGGGGGAAAGCATTACAAGGATAGAAAGCGCAGCAAATATCACCGAAGGTACCTTCGTAGACCGTCCTGGCCCAAAAGTTTATGAATCCATCCCGGCGCGGGCGAGCTGCCCAGCGTGTTTTGGCAAAATCCCCGTATTCTTCAAGCATTCTAAGCTCGACCCGCGTATCCTTAGACCTGGCCGCATACTCCTGTTTGAGCCTGACCATGGGGTTGTGGGGCGGTACTTTCGGAAAAGCTACTTCGGCGATATGCTCGCCGAGATAGGGCAGGTCTTGCACCAGCCAATAGCGAAAGCGTTCATCCGATAGCTCACCGGCAAAGAGAGCTTCAATCCACGGATGGTGCAAGTAGCGGTCCCAAACCGGTCCGGTAAATGATATACATTCTTCGAGAAATGTCATGGGTCACTCCTTGGGGATGTTTTGTTGTTGAGTTGGATAACCACCTGCAGAAAATTTGCTCGTAGCTTTTTATAGAAGTACACTTCCGTATCTATCCAGCTCACTAACAGCAGTTCACAAGCGTACTATAATCACATTAGCCTGTCAATTTCGATCCAAAGCCAGCTCAAAAAAGGAGGACATATGAGTCAAACCAGCCCATTAGGTCAATCAGTCGTGCGGGTTGATGCCTATGCCAAAGCGTCTGGAGCGCATATTTACCCATCGGATGTCGTCGTCGATAATATGTTATGGGTACAGGTATTACGAGCCGCCTATCCCCACGCCCGTATCCTGTCGATTGACATAACGGAGGCAGAGGCATTGCCCGGTGTCGCGTGTGTTCTCACGGCCAAAGACATTCCCGGTGAAAACAGTTTTGGCTTGTTGGTTCACGACCAGCCGGTACTATGCGATGATAGAGTTTTGTATCTGGGTGATGCCATCGCTGTGGTGGCGGCAGAAAGTGACGATTTGGCCCGTCAGGCGCGTGAGCTTATCAAGGTTGAATATGAGGTGCTCTCTCCCTTGACCGACCCCCAACGGGCGCTTGAAGTGGATGCGCCCCAACTTCATCCTAAGGGCAATCTGGGCAGCGAGCTTCACTTAGGGCATGGCGATGTGGAAGCTGGTTTTGCCGCAGCCGACTACATTTTTGAGAGCCATTACCAAACCGGTCGGCAAGAGCATGCCTTTTTAGAAACTGAGGCTGGGGTCGCCTATTACGATGACAATGATATTCTAACGGTCATTGCCGGTGGGCAAAATCCTTTCAAGGATATGTCGCAAATTGTCGCCGCTCTGGGCTTGCCTGAGTCCAAAATCCGAGTCTTAAACCCACCGATGGGGGGAGCCTTTGGGGGCAAAGAAGATATCAGTGTTCAGATTCATCTGGCGCTGGTGACATACCATACCAAACGGCCCTGCCGTCTCATGCTGGATCGAGAAGAGTCGCTGCGGGTTGGGGTCAAGCGGCATCCGTTTCATGTGCGCTATAAAACGGGTGTTACCAAAGAGGGTCGCCTCACTGCCATTGAGGTTGAAATGCTGGCCGATACCGGGGCCTATTTAACCCTCGCTCCGGCGGTTATCTCGCTGGCTGCCGAGCATTGTTGCGGGCCATATAGCTTCCCTAACGCCAAAATCGATGCCAAAGCCGTTTATACCAATAATAGCAACGCCAGCGCCTTTCGGGGCTTTGGCAATCCCCAAGTGCATCCGGGACTGGAACAGCATATGGATATGATGGCCGAGGCCATAGGTCTGGACCCCATCGCCTTTCGCCAGATGAATCTGCTTCAACCCGGCCAGAAAGCCGGGCCAGGCCACGAAATTGGGAACGTCATGTCGCTGGCCCAAGTTCTTGATATGGCCCAGCAGGGCGAACTCTATGCCCAGCGTGACAAACTGACAACATTACCTGCCGAGACCACTCACTGGAAGCGGCGAGGGGTGGGCTTAGCCGCCATTTGGCAAGGCTTTGGCATGGGCGCAGGGGTGCCGGATGAGGCCAATGTCCAGATTGCCTTACAGCCAGACGGGCGATACCATCTCCATGCCGGTTGTCCCGATATGGGACAAGGCAATGCCACCGCCTTTGCCCAAATTGCCGCCCATGAACTTAATTGTGCTGTCAGCGATATTGATATCACTATTGGCGACTCCTTTGGCCCGGACTCCGGCTCAAGCAATGCCTCCCGAACCACCTATACCGTCGGGTCGGCCACCATAAAAGCGGCCATTGATTTACGAGAGAAGATTCTGGCTGCGGCCAGCAACCTGCAAACGATTCAAGGAACACCTGAGTTGGATGGTCTGGAGGTGAAAACCAATGGACAGGCCATCCCCCTAACCGAATTGGCTGTCGAGTTAGGGCCAATTGTGGGGGAGGGTTACTTCCATCCGGCGCAGCCAGACCCCATTTCTATAGGGATACCTCACCTGGCTTATAGCTACAGTGTGCAGTTGGCTCTGGTTGAAGTTGATTTGCTCACCGGCGAAATCGAGGTACTCCAAATTGAAAATTATCTGGATGCGGGACACGTCATCCATCCCCAAGCCGCCGAAGGGCAATCGGAAGGAGGGATTGCGCAAGGGTTAGGCTATGCTCTGTTTGAAGATACGCTGATGGTCGAGGGACGTATTTTGAATCCTCGCCTATCAACCTACATCATTCCCTCTATCCGAGATGTGCCGCCGGATATCAAAACCGTACTGCTCGAAGAAGCAGAACCGGCAGGCCCATATGGGGCTAGAGGTATCGCCGAAATTGTATTAACACCGACTGCGGCAGCCATCCTAAATGGGGTTTATAATGCGGTTGGACTTCGATTTGACCGGCTACCGGTGCTGCCAGAGATGGTCTTAGCCGCATTAGAGAGGCAGGAAGGCTGAACGATGCAACTATCTCTTACTGTTAACGACCAACACCATCAAATAGAGACCGACCCCCGGACCTTGTTGCTGCACGTTTTGCGTGAGGAGTTAGGTTTACGAGGGACGAAATATGGCTGCGGCGAAGGCGAGTGCGGTTCCTGCACCATTATCTTGAACGGACGGCCAGTCAATGCTTGCTTAACCTCGGTAGGCCAGGCTCACGGCGCGGAAATTCTCACCATTGAAGGGATGGCTAGTGATGAAATAGGCTCTCAACTGCTGGATGCTTTCAGCCAGGTCGGCGCGGTGCAGTGCGGCTTTTGTACACCGGGTTTTGTCATATCGGCCCGGTCGCTACTGGCCGAAACCAATGCCCCAGACACAGCAACAATTCAACGCGGTCTTAGTGGTAACTTATGCCGCTGTACCGGCTACACCAAGATCATTCAAGCCGTTGCCAGGGCCGTAACTTCCACCCAAGTAGTACCTACCTCGACTCCGACCCAAGAAGCATCCACAATTCAATACAACGGGCAGGGAGAGTTTGCCCGACCGGCTAACCTTGACGCGGCATTACGGCTATTGGCCCAAGCAGAGGCCAGGTGGCGGGTCATTGCCGGGGGTACGGATATTTTGGTTCAGTTTGAGCATCGGGTTAAGGGGTTGAACCTACTTGACATCGGAGGCATCACAGAGTTACGAACCATTCAAGAAGATGATGAGGCCATCCGCATCGGAGCATTAGCCTCATATAGTGATATTATCCGTTCACCACTTGTCCAACGCTGGGCTTTGTCCTTAGTAGAAGCCGCCCGCGAAGTGGGTGGGGTGCAAATCCAAAATATGGGAACCTTGGGCGGCAATCTGGTCAATGCTTCTCCGGCGGCAGATGGCGTTCCTCCCTTGTTTGTGCTGGATGCTCAGGTTGTTTTGTGGTCAGTAGGGGGTGAGCGCACGATGTCGGTTCAAGAATTTGCCACCGGGCCAGGTCAAACGGTCATCAAGCCGGACGAACTCTTGACCCAGATTGTCATTCCTAAACAACAGTATGCTGGGAAAGAGATTACATTTTTCAATAAAGTAGGGCCGCGAAAGGCGCAGACCATTGCCAAGGCATCGGTAGCGTTTCGAGGGTGGCTACAGAACGGGCAATTAACTCATGTCCGAATTGCTCTGGGTGCTGTTGCGCCAACCGTTATCAGAACGCCCAAGACCGAGTCACTATTGATGTTGGCTCCACTTAGTGAAGAATTGTTGCTGCAGGCCGGTAATATGGCTCACAATGAGTGTACCCCCATAGATGATGTGCGTTCTACAGCCGAATACCGGCGCAAATTAGTGAGAGGGTTGCTTATCAGGAATCTTTGGCCCTATCTACAAGGGGTATCGGGATGAAAGAATCAAGGTTACTCTAGATAAGCAAAAATCGGGCCGTGCAACATGGTTCGTCTAAAGATTCGGTTATCACCATACAAAAGACCGTAATTACAGGTCTATCCAAAGGTACATTTCACTATGTCCACCGTATTTGTTTCTGCCGGTCTTATTCTCTCAATACTCCTAGCTACGGCTTGTGGTAGTGGCACCAGCCCTCCGACCACGGTGCCTAATCCCACGGCCAGCCCAACCATGCCAATTTCCATTTCATTGAATACCCCCTTTACTCTTCAAGTTGGGCAAAAGGTAGTACTTGAATTGGAGCCTTTAACGATTACCTTCGATACAGTCCTCGAAGACGGCCGTTGTCCAAGTAGCGTTCAGTGTGCAGAGGCAGGGTTCGCCCGTATCGTGGTGGTGGTCCAATCTGCAGAGCAAAGCCCTATAGTCTATGATATGAACTCCGAGCCGTTTTATAAGGCTGAGATGGGGTTAGGGGTTAATACCGTCACCCATTCAGGGTACAACATCCAGTTGCTAAAGCTTGACCCCTACCCGGAGATGATTGACCAGACAATTCAGCTTGAAGATTACCGGGCCACCTTTGTGGTTAACATGGCCCCTCCAACACCTACTGCTGAACCCACCGCCTCACCGACCTCGGTTGGCCCGCTGGTTACTATTGTTGAAACCGATGGCGGTCCACCTTTTGAGGCCGAAGACCACTACCATAAAGGTCTGACTTATTTGGCTGCTGGACTGACCGAAGAAGCCATTGTTAGCTTGACTGAAGCCATTACTCTCTACCCAACCTATACTCAAGCGTATCAATATCGGGGTGATGCCTACCGCGAACTGGGTCGTTACGATTTGGCCCTCGCCGATTATCAACAAGCCCTGGCCCTGAACCCTGAACCGGAAATACAAGCCACCGTCACCACCGCCCTTCAGGAAATTGGTCAAGCCCAATCTGTTCTACCTACGGCAACCGTGACTTCGACACCGACACCGGCTGCAGCCCTGCCGCCTTCTCCACCGGTCACCATCATGCTCAATACACCCTTTAGTCTCAAACTCAATCAGCAGGGAGTGTTAGAGACCAGTGGCTTAACCCTCGAATTTGTCGAGCTACTTGAAGATTCACGCTGTCCGCGCCAGGTGGATTGCTTTTGGTCTGGTCAGGGCCGCCTGGTCATTGAGGTTTGGCTAACCGGCCGGGAACCGACTGCTTTTGAGCTAAATACCCTCTCGTCGACCAACCAGAATGTGATTTCTTATGAGGTTTATCAAATCCAGCTTCTCAGTCTTGATCCCTACCCGGAAACACCCGAGCACCAGATTGTGCTGGAAGATTATCAAGCTACCTTTGTGATTACCTTGAAATGAAGTCTCGGTCCCGCCTATTGACCCCATGTCATCTGGCCGTGTTCGCCTTATTTAGCCTGGTATTGATGGCTGTTTTGGTCAGTGCGATGACGCCGGTCACGTTGATAAACTCATTAGTGAGTCTATTAACCTGAACTCGAAAATTCTGATGTAGGTTGGGTTGAGCCAAGATTTATGTGCTTTGGACACCCAAGGTTGGGTTTCATTGGCTCCATTAACTCGGATTATGGGGCGAAACCCAACAAAGTCTAGGCCGATTTCACTCTGGTCACGTCATTCAACCCAACCTACTTTTAATTATCGAGCTCAGATTATTTGACATCTGATTTCTGGAGATTATAATCCCCACTTATTATTTCATATAGATGAAATATTAATGCAATTAACTATTGTAATAAGTGAACTAATTGGTTAATAAGCACCGATTAAGCGTAGCGGTAGCTCTACATTAAACCGTGGAGGACAACGGGTCGAAAAAAAGATTCGTTTTTGGCTAAATCTTGACAGGATTAACACGATTTACAGGATTTTATTTAACATAAACCCAAGAAATCTTGTTAATCCTGTAAATCCTGTCTATTTCACGGTTTAATGTAGTCGTACCAGCGTAGCCTATGTCTATGGTTATCGTCGATAAAAGGCGTATAAAATAATGATTTTCAGATGAACGAGAAACAATTAGAGGAAAAAATTCAAACCGCTCTAATTCGCCTAGATGAGGTCTGGAGTCGGCTCATTCGACAAGTTTCGGCCGACATTAAAGAGTATCCTTTTACAATACCCTTAAGCCAGATTTACCTGTTGCGTTTGCTAGACCGGCGGGGAGCCTTGAACATGTCGGAGCTGGCAAATTCGTTAGGTATCTCGATGAGCGGATGTACCGCCTTGGTGGACCGGGCAGCAGCGGAAGGATGGGTCGAACGGCAACGAAACCCCAATGATCGGCGTGTTGTTTTGGTTGGGGTCAGCCCAGCTGGTGAACAAACTTTGACCCAAATTCGGGAAGTACGCGCTCGTATTTTGGCCAAATATTTAACTCGATTGGAGCCTATGGAAATTGAAGTTCTGGTTAACCTATTTAATCGTGTGGCTGAGTCAGTTGCCCAGGAACAAGCCGAATCTATTTTTGTTGGCACAACAAACCTGAATAAAACTTAACCTTTGGGAGTTTAATTATATGCTAAATTCTGTTTCAAACTTGATGAAGCTAATAGGAATTGGTTCTCGCTCAACCACTAGACCAAATCAGGTCCAGACAACCAACCAGATTACCGGGACACGCCGTTGGTGGGCGTTGGCCGCGGTTTTAATGACGATGTTTTTCTCCGCCTTGGACCAGACGATCATATCCACCGCTATGCCCGTCATTATCGGCGAGTTACAGGGTTTCGCTCTTTACGCCTGGACCTTTACCGCTTATATGTTGACCTCAGCGGTCACCGTACCAATTTACGGCAAACTGTCTGATGTTTATGGTCGAAAACCATTCTACATTATAGGGCTACTTCTATTTATGGTAGGCTCGATGTTTTCTGGTATGGTAAGTACGATGCCCCAGTTGATTATTGCCCGTGGTCTCCAAGGGCTTGGAGCCGGAGCGATGCTGAGCATGCCAAGAGCCACTATTGGTGATATCTTCAACCCCAGAGAACGGGGTCGCTGGATGGGAGTCATCGCGTCTGTGTTTGGGCTGGCCAGTATCATTGGTCCGGTGATGGGCGGTTGGATTACCGATAACTGGGGCTGGCGCTGGGTCTTCTACATCAATCTCCCGGTGGCCGGTCTGGCCTTGCTGATGGTACTCTACGCTTTGCCTACGGTCAAAACCGAAGACAAAATCCAACTCGACTGGCAGGGCAGCCTGACTCTCGTGGCTGGGTTGGTACCGATGCTGTTGGCCTTCACCTGGGCTGGCAATGAATACGCTTGGAGCTCGCCTCTAATTTTGGGCCTTTTTGCTGCTGCAATTTTGTTTCTGGGGTTATTTCTCTGGATCGAGCGGCGGGCTGCCGAACCGATCATTGCCCCACATCTATTCAAAAACCAGATTTTTACCTCAACTGCCCTGGTCGCCCTACTGGTGATGATGTCCATGTTTAGCGCGGTCATATTCCTTCCTTTGTTTGTGCAAGGGGTTTTGGGTAAAACCGCCCAACAATCCGGCCAGATTTTAATGCCAATGATGGTTAGTTTCGTAATAGCCAGTATCATTGGCGGCCAATTTATCTCTAACACCGGTAGATATAAAGGTCAGGCCGTCGTGGGAACCTTGCTCGTGACTGCCGGTACTTTTTTGATGAGCCGCATGGGACAAAATGTTTCAACCCTGTCTGTAGTATTTAATGTTATCTTGTTAGGTCTAGGCATTGGGGTCGTCTTGCCCCTGTTGAATGTGGCAGTACAGAATGCTTTTCCCTATAAGATGATGGGGATGGTTAGTGCCACCCAACAGTTTGTACGGTCATTGGGGGGCATCATCGTGGCTCCCATTTTGGGGACGGTGCTCGTCAGCATCTTTTCAGCCCAGTTGACCGTCTTAATGCCGGCCCAAATGCAAACGGCGATCCACACCTTGCCAACAGCCCAACAAGAAATCTTGCTCAACCCGCAAGGTCTCACCAACGCCGAAACCCAGGCCGCCATCCAATCCAGTTTTACCAGCATGGGTGATAGCGGACTTGACCTTTACCATCAGTTTATCACAATTATTCATCAAGCCCTGACAGCCGGTACCCACCAGCTTTTCATTGTCAGTACTATTTTTGCGGGGCTAGCCTTCGTGGCTACATTTCTTCTGAAAGAGCTAGACCTTCAACAAGATGAATTTTTTAAAGAGCAAAAAGAATCGGTCAATATTTTGGAATAGAATTATTGCCAGATGAGTTTACCAACTGGAACCCTGAAACTCAGAACCTATGTCAAGGGGTAACTAATGCGATTGCAGGACAAAGTAGCTTTAATTACAGGCGCAGGGAGTGGCATTGGCCGTGAGACCGCCCTGCTTTTTGCTGGCGAGGGTGCCAAAATTGTAGTGGTTGACATCAATGATGCTGGAGGCCAGAAAACCGTACAGATGGTTGAAGAGCAGGGCGGGCAGGCCACCTATGTTCGGGCCGATGTTTCCAAAGCCACGGATTGCGAAAATATGGTTCGGGCAGCCGAAGACACCTATGGTAAGTTGAATGTACTCTTCAACAATGCCGGTATCTCCCATGCCAACGATGATGATGCTATTACCACCGATGAAGCGGTGTGGGATTTGACCATGGCGATTAACTTGAAAGGGGTTTTTCTAGGCTGCAAGTATGGCATCCCCGCCTTGCGACGGGCTGGTGGCGGCTCGATTATCAACACCGCCTCTTTTGTGGCTCTGCTGGGAGCAGCCACGCCCCAAATTGCCTACACTGCCAGCAAAGGCGGCGTATTATCGATGACCCGTGAGCTGGCAACCATTCACGCCCGCGAGAATATTCGGGTTAATGCTTTGTGTCCTGGTCCGTTACACACCGAATTACTGATGAAATACCTGAATACCGAAGAGAAAAAACAGCGCCGTCTGGTTCATATTCCAATGGGGCGTTTTGGTCAAGCCAAAGAGATAGCCCAGGCTGTCTTATTTCTGGCGTCAGATGAATCGTCCTTTGTGACCGGCTCCACCTTTACGGTTGATGGTGGCATCACGGCTGCCTATGTAACGCCGGAATAATCAGGAAATGAATTCAACGCGAAACGATGTTACCGGTGCAGGGCCAGCAATAAAAAAAAGGCCTAATATCATTCCTTGATATCCTTAACACAGCGGAAGCCAACCGTGGGATAGCCATAATTGGGGTCCTGGTGGCGTCGATTGGTGGTTCGGGCTTGCTCAATGGAGTCGGCAAAGGACGCGCCACGGATCACCCGCCCGCTGCCCTCACCCCGGCGAGGGGTTGGCCCAATAGGGTCGGTATTGTCGGCCACGCTGTAATAATCGACTTTATACCAATCGAACACCCACTCGCTGACATTTCCAGCCAGATCCAGCACACCCACTGGTGATTGGTCTTTGAGAAATGTACCCACTACAGTGATCTTGCCGAGGGAGGTTTCGCCTACATTAACCTGATCTTGCTCAAGGTCGGACCCCCAAGGCCATTGTAATTTAGCCTTGCGCTCGATATCCCACCCGGCGACCATTTCCCATTCGGCTTCGGTGGGAAGACGCTTGCCCTGCCAACCACAATAATTATTAGCTTCTACCCAAGGAACATTGATCACCGGATGGTTGTCAAAAGCCGGGTCGTTGAGATAGTGAGGCTCGGTCTGGCTGGCATCATTAGTGGGTGCAGCGCATGCTCCAGCTTGAACGCACTGCCAGTATTGGCCTACTGTAACCTCAGTGCGGTCAATTTCAAAAGCCGATAAGCTAACCGTGTGAGCTGGTCTTTCATCATTTTCACCGATACCGGGGGGACTGCCCATCGTGAAGGATGTGGTTGGAATGGCAATCATTTCCATTTTTACCGGAGCGATGGGTGTGGATAGGAACTCTGAGGAAGTAGGAATGGTTTCAAGGGCATTAATTTGCCAGACCAAAATATCTAGGGGACGTAAAGCCCAACCCTGGCGACCATCCCACAACTCCACTTCTAGCCATCGCCAATCTTTAGTACGGCCAGTAATGTTAACCGTGCGGCCTTCGCCAAAGCGAGCCAACAAGGGGGCGGTTTCATCGGGAGCGCTCCGTACCAGGAATACTTCTCCTTGAGGGACAGTCAATTGAGTGGAGGCGTTAGAGCGAACATAAAAAAATACACCCAAAAGGGCCACCGCAATAAGAATGGGAATAACGAAGCAGCCAATTGCCATTTGAGTTTTTGGTTGCGGTTCGGGGGAACGATTTACCGGTAAATTGGGTTGAGATTGTTGGGACAAGGTCATCGAGTTACCGGCTCGTTACTCACTTCCTGTGTTTGCTTGCTCAAGTGGCAGTAAGGAGATGATGTTTTTCTCGGTGTTCCAGCGCAGGGGAGCGGGCAACCCTTCCAAATCCATTCGTATTTTGCAGATGTCGATACAGTCGCCACACAAAATACATTGACCAAAACCACCGTTCATAGGGTCTTTAAAATCCATTTCTCGCGGCGAAAGGTCCATTGGACAAACCTGGGTACAAAGGCCGCAATCCACACAGGCCCGGCTGGAATCAAAACTAATCCGTAGGGAGTTTTTCTGAGTGACAACCGTGAGGTACATACCAAAAGGACACATGCCCTCACAGAATATAAAACCCAACTTGTGCAAGATTATAAACCCAATGAGCGCCAGAACGACAAATGCGATCCAGACATAAGCAAAGTAAGGATGCTGCGGTTTGAAAAAGGTTCCCAGGTCGATCATCCAGTTCATGACAACCAGGGTGGCCGTGGCTGCAAAAATGAGATTAGCCGTAATCAAGAGCAAGGTTCGGTGTTTGTGACGACGGAAGTGGTTGTTGATAATCATCCCCAAGCGATTAAGTAAGCCCCAGGGACAAATCCAGCCGCATAACAAACGCCCAACCAGATAATTCTCGAAAAAGTTGATAAAGTAGGTACCTAGCCACAGAATGACCACCGCTTGCAGGGCAATAACCATAGAGGTCTCGTAACCCAACAGCCAATATTGGTTATTAGTAAAGTCTAACTTGAGCCAGCGCATTTGTGGCACCACCACAAAGGCGATCACAATCAAGGCCTGCACAACCCAACGATATTTGGTATAAATTGTAACCGGCTTCCAATGGGCCAGACGCACTGTCGGGATTTTGGATTCTCTAAAGGTTGGGTAATCAAAAAATGTAGGTTTGGTCATGCTCAAAAATCTCTTTCAAACTGCTGGCGGCCCGGCGATAATTGCGGTGACGGTTAAGGTCACAATGATAATGATAGCCAGAAGTACAACCGCAAGCAAAAGTAGTGTTATATTATTGGAGCCGTCGTCGTTGTTGGAGTCTGCCATTCTTCAGCCTCCTTTTTGATAGCTTTGGCTCGCCGCAATTGAAGCACCAACAGAGCAATACTGAGTAAAGTTAACAACCCCGAACCATTTCTAGCCCACCTAACTTGTTGAAAGGCGATTTCCCACTCTGCCAGCAAAGCCTGTTTGTGGACGCTGGTAATGCCGGTCACTTCATTCAAAGCGGGTGACTGCCACTGGCCCTGAACCGTGACCACATCGCCAATACGGAAGCCGGTGCGCTGCCGATCACCATCAGTAACGGTGTGGAGTTCGTTCTGGATGATATGTTCGCGGGTGAGACTGGGAATAATAGGGAGCGTACCATCAGGTAATTCCATCACAAATTCGGGAAAAATCAATGGAAACTCTTCTTGATAACGAACTTCCCGGCCATCGGTGGGGCGTTCCTGATAGATAATCAAATCGGAAGTCAGTGTACCATTGTGAAGGGGGGTAGCCTCAGAAATTCTACCGCGCAGCATAACCAATTGACCTACCGGTAGATTTTCTAATTCTGCCAGGGTAGTTATTTCGGGAATATTTTGATACGCTTCAAATTTGCTCTTGACCTGGCTGTAGGCCATTTGGCTACCCAGGAAAACAATCAATGTAACCGGCATAAAGAATATCAGTATGCCGGTGAACCAGTTACTTTGCTTGATAAATTTTAGCATGGTGGTAACTCCTATCTATTCCTCATCGCTGCCATCGGGGGCTACGGGGGCACGGCTGAAGATGTAAATGAGCCAGGTCATCCCCAATCCACCGACAATGGCAATCAGCCCCATCAAGCCAGCCACCCAAATGGGTACACCACCCAACACCTCTCCCAACGGTGTAACCAGATCAACATCGGTGACATTTCTGATGGTGGAATAGCTAAAAATAGCTGTTAAGGCGATGATAACGGGTAATATTTCGATGAGCGTCTTTAAAGGCCATTTTTTGCGTGGTTGTTTTTCTGTATCCATCGCAAATTCTCCTGCGGTACTGGAGAGACTCCTCTGAAAATAGCTTTTGTAGGGGACAGGTCTCAGACCTGCCCCTACATATTTTCACCTGCGGTCGTTGCCGTGCCGTAGGCTGAGTCCGTCTCCTTGGTTTATCTCAAAACATCCTGCTCGAATTCATAGCTCCAGTTTTCCGGCTCACCTTTAGATAGATCCGCTTTTGACCAGGCCAGCCACAGCCAGACCAACCAGATGACCATAACCGGAATCATCACGATGGTTGACAGGCTGATAAGCCAGATAAAACCGGAGTTGGCAGCCGGATTGAGGGTAAAGATTTGATTGATGGTATCCACAAAATACTCTTGTTTAGTAAAGACGCTAATCGCAACCAGAGCAGGCATGGTGAAGATGCCAATGATGCCATAAACAATAATTTGCTTGGTTGAGAGGCCGCCTATCTGCTGATTTGACTTCCCATCAATTGAACAGACCGCACCGTCTTGTGGGGCAGGGCCGCGAACAACCCAAATCATAAAGGCTAATACAAAGTAGAAGGAAAAAACAACCGCCAGAATGGTTTCAATGGAGCTATAATAGGTGGAAATGTAAGCTCCAATAGCCGTGCCTGCGGTCAGGCTGGCAACTGCGGCCATGGTAAGGGGAAGATGGCAAGGGCAAAAAACCAAGGCAGAGATAGGCCAGAAGTTTTGCTTAATACCTAAAAACAGTTTTTGCATTGTAAATCCTCCAGTAATAGTGCTGATTAAAACTTAAGAATCCGTAACGAGTTGCCCACAACCAAGGCGCTGCTGACAATCATGGCCCCCGCGGCAATGACAGGATGCAATAGGCCAGCCATAGCAAAGCCCACCCCAATAACGTTATAGGCAAAGGCCCAAGCCAGGTTCCAGGCGATGGCACGGTAGGTGCGTTGGGCCAGGGCCATAGTCCAGGCCACCTGAGTAAGATTGTTGCCCAATAGGCTAATATCGGCGACCTCACGAGTGACGTCAGTACCACAGCCCAGAGCAATACCGACGCTGGCTCGTGCCAGAGCCGGAGCATCGTTCAGGCCGTCTCCCACCATTGCAACGAGGCCTTTGCTAACCACATTTTCAATGGCGCTGACCTTATCTTGCGGCAGCAACTCACATTGCACCGGCACTTCTAACTGTCGACTGAGGGCATTTCCGGCGGCGCTGCTATCGCCGGTTAGTATCTCAGGTGCAATTCGATGGCGTTTCATTTCAGCCAGGGCGGGTTGGGCCGTCGGGCGAATTTCTTCGGCAAAGCCTAGCAACCCCTGAATCTGTCCGGCCCAGCCAATATGAACGACAGTTAAGCCTGCTTGCTCAAGGCGCTGGCGCTCAAGCCGCAAATTCTCAGAAAGTACCAATCCTTGCTGTTGGACCAATCGCCAACTGCCAACAAACGTTTCACATCCGTCAACATAACCACTAACCCCTAAACCCGGCATGGCCCGAAACTTCTCAACCGGCAGCAGTGGCAAATTCTTTTCTTCAGCGGCGGCCTGAATGGACCGGGCCAACGGGTGCTCGGAGCCGTACTCCAGCGAAGCCGCAATTTGCAAAATTGATTGGGCGAATGGGCGAATAGGCGAATCATCATTCGCCATTCTCAAATTCGCAGTATCGCAAATTTGTTCTACCAACCGGGATTGACCTGTCGTCAACGTGCCGGTTTTATCAAAGAAAATGTGTCGAACATGGGATAATTTCTCAAGGGTCAGGCTATCACGGATGAGAATGCCCTTTTGGGCGGCTCGCCCTAGAGCGGCCCAGATGGCCAGAGGAGTGGCAATACCCAAAGCGCAGGGGCAGGCAATGAGTAACACAGCCAATCCGGTTAATAACCCCCATTCCAGGCTCACTTGCCAGGTCCAGTAAATAAAGGTTCCGGTTGCCAGCAGCATCACGGTTGGGGCAAAGTAAGCCGCTACCCTTTCGGCCAGTTGTTCAATGGGAGCGCGTTTCAAGCGGGCTTCTTCCAGCAAACGAATCAGTTTACCCATAACCCGATCATCCCCTACCTGCGTAGCTTCCACCACAAAACTGCCGTCAAGGTTGGTGGTTCCGGCATACACCTCATGATTTGGGCCTTTATAGGTTGGGGTTGACTCGCCGGTGATACTGGCCTGGTTTACACTGCCCTCGCCGCTGATTACGCGGCCATCTACAGCAAAGTTTTCGCCGGGACGAACCCGGATATGGTCGCCAACATTCAGTTGCTCAACCGGCGTACGGAGTTCTTGCCCATCATGTGTGACCAGGCTGGCCTCAATGGGCGCACGCGCCAACAAGTTGTCCAATGCTTTATTGCCTTCAACCTGTGTTCTGGCATCCAGCCAGCGTCCCAGGGTGACTAATAGGAGCGTCATCACGGCGGTTTCAAAGTAGGTGTGTCCGTTGCCGGTAAAGGTGGCATACACCGAAAGACCATAAGCAGCCAGACTACCCACGGCAATCAAGGCACTGGTGGTCAGGCGGCGGTACACCTGAAATGTAAAAATAGCATCTTCCAGTATGGGCAAGGCCAGCAGCAACATCGCCGGAGTAGCGAAGAGCATGGTGATGGCCTGTAGTATTGAGCGGATACTCTGACCAGTTTCACCCCACTCGGCATAGAAAAAGTCAGAATAGAGGGCCAAACTCAGGACCATAACCATCATTGCCAGGAAAGCATTAAGCATAAGCCGGGAAAGGGTGTTGGCTGCCTCGTCCGCAGGGTCGCCGTGGATGATCCCCCGGCAGCAGGGTGCGTTAAGGTCTAGTCCGGTTCGGCCCATAGCCTGGTGTAAATCTATACCCTGAGCCAGCTCTGGGGCCACAATTTGGTAGATGTGGCGACAGCCGTAACAACAAAACGCCAAATCTTGCCCATCAATATTGTCGGTGATTTGTCGCCGGGCAGGTAAGCCGCACAAAGCACAAGCGATTTTGGATTTTGGATTTTCGATTTTCGATTGAGAATTTGGAATTTGGGAAATGGATTGAGATAGTTGATAATTGTTAATTGGTAACGAAGTGCCCTTTGGGTATTGATAATTGGAGTTGGGGGCTACCATAGCATGACGCTCCCAATGGCAGCATGTGGGATTTGACCACTTAAAGCTAAACCACGCATCGTAAGCTGAACCCCTACAATAATTACCAAAATGGCGGCAGCACGATAAAGGTGGCTTCGTAGGTTCAGGCTTAACAACGTAGCCGAAAAGCCAATTCCTAACATTGCCGGTAACGTACCCAGGCCGAAGATTAGCATAATACTGGCCCCTTTAAGGGGATCGCCGCTGGCGGCGGCGAGTAGCGCCATAGCATAGACCGGCCCGCAGGGTAACAAGCCGTTAGCTAGGCCCAGCCCAAAGGGTGCGGCGGGATGGGTAGATACCATTAAATGCTTTATCCACACACTCACCACACGAGCGGGGACAAGGGAAGCAATCCAGCGTTGGAGAGGTAAGAATCCTAGCAAGGCCAGACCAAGTAGAGCCATTAGGAGTCCTAAAATGACAGAAAAAACCCCCTGCCAATTGTGGATAGCAGGAGCTACAACGTAGCCCACACTACCAACCATTGCCCCAAGTACGAAGTAAGTGGTCAGGCGGCCTGTCTGAAAGAGGACCAGAGGGGTAGAGATTTCTCTTTTTTCAGCGCGGCGGCGCAGGGCAAAGGCTCCGACTAGTGGACCGCACATGCCAAGGCAATGGCTCAGCCCGGTCAGTAACCCGGCACCCAATAAAATAAAGAAACTGGACGATGTTGATAGGGCATGGTCGGTGACGCAAATGCTGGTAGCATCCGTCAGGTTTAGGGCGGCAAAAGTGGCTTGCTGCTGAGCCGGCCAATCAGGTTGATGACTGCAAGCCGATGTTCCCATAAGCAGCGCTACCAGTCCCAAGCCAATCCGAACTCTCACATCTCCCCCTTAAAAGGCAGTTGGCAGACCAATCACTAAATAGACAATAGCCCAGAGGATGAAGACAGCCCAACCGGCCAGAATCCAAATTGGCAACGCGGAACCCTCATATGTTTGTTTATTGTTGCTAAAATCTACATCCCAATGCGGTGTGGGAATCTCGTGTGGAAACAGCGCACCCTTAACTATTTTGGGCGCTTCTAGGGCGGCTACATCCCCTTCTTGTTTGGGATGCGGAGTACTGGCTGGTGGTTGTCCTTCGTCGCTCAGTTGTGCTTCGATTTCTTCTTCGGGTTGCTTTTCCGACCACTTAATCAATTCTAGCTCAAAGGGTTTATCGAAAAATATAGTCATCAGGACAGCAAAGATAATAGCCAGGATTGTAAGGTTAATAAATCCACCCGTACTCATCCCTAGCCCTAAAGCTGTCATAACTTGTATACCAATCACATAACCGACGCCTACCATTCCCAAAAAAAAGAAAATCGCTTTTGCTTGAGGTTTGTTCATAAAAAATCCTCCCTTTTATTAGGCGGGATATCATGCAGCTTCTATTCGTAAAATAGTCGGTGTTGGCGCTCTAGCTCTTCATACTCTTGTTCTTGTAGGAGCATATCCCGCTTTGGTTTTTCGATATTCTTGTAATGTCCACCAGCCCAGGCCCAGGCCGCTAATAACAAAAAACCGGCGCTGATAAAGAAGTAGGGTAATACCGTAGCGGTAACAATCCCTGGCAAAACGCCGGTGGTTGAGGCCGCGACAAACTCGTATAACTTGAACATAAAGGTGACTCCGGCAGCCCCAACTGAAACTGCTACCACTGCAATAGACAAAAATTTACCATCTTTGAACCGTGATCCGGCCATTATAAACTCTCCTTTTTCCTACCGTTGCTCAACGTTACTGCCCAGCCATTGTATATAGGTGATAATGGCGATACCTTTTTTGTTTGGCATTTTACCATCGTAAAACCAGGTGTAGCTGGGCATCACCGAAGTTGGGACTACCGCTTGGGGATTGTAGAAGTGGGCCACGTGCCAATCGTTAGAGCGGAAGCCAGCCTCACGAGAGAGGTCGGGGCCAACCCGGCGAGTTCCCATAAGTTGGGGCATCATCAACTCATTTTGCTGCTCGGCAGCCGTAGAGACCGGGCCAAAGCGGACATCTTCGTTGGCTACAGGTCGAACCTGTTGGGAATGACAGTGCCAGCAAGCCTCGGCAATGTAGATGTTGCGCCCCAGATTTAAGGCTTCTCGATAATTCTGTGAGGTGGGGCCACCCGGATAATATTTATCGAATTGCTCTGGATATTGCCTTGAGAGGGCACCAAAGAAGGGACTAACATCTTGCGATATTTCATCGAGTGAGGTGTAGGGCAAATTACTGATGGCGTTGACCGTGAACACACCCGATACAAAAAATGCCAGGACAAAGAAGCCGATTCCGGCTACCAGAAATATAAAATTGAATTTTTCTATGGTCTTTTCCATAATACGCTTCTCCTCTAACTTATTTGGCCGGGACTGCTGCCACTACACCGGCTCCTGCTTCTTCAGTTTCAGGTTTGATAGCGGTCATCCACATATTGAAAGCAAACAAGAGCACCCCGGCGAACATCAGCAGGCCGGTGGCCGTGCGGAAGAGCCAGATCAAGCGAACCGATTGGAGCGACACTTCCCACGGGGCCAGCCCTTTCCAGAGGAAGCCTTCGACCAGGCCAGCCGAAGTGAGCGCCACAAACATTGAGGCTAGCCCAATGGTGGTCATCCAAAAAACCCACTCGTGTAGGGCTGGCGACCACCAATTTTGGCGGTTTAAAACCCGGGGCCACAGGTCGGTGGTAATCCCGATGAGCCAAAAGCCAAACGTGCCGAACATAATCAGATGGGCGTGACCGACCACCCAATCGGTGAAATGGACAAACTCTTGCGCCCAAAATTGAACATGGACCGCGCATTGGATACAGGTGACCACGTAAAAAATCATGCCGGTATAGAACCAGCGGATGGGCATGTTTGTTACGGGGGCAATTTCTCGACCCCGCAAGGTCATAAAGAAATTGATAAATACGGTGACAACCATCACTTCGATGGCGACGGTTGATACAACCGCCCCAAATTGGGCAAACATGGGGATGGTGCTGTAGATAAAGTGATGCACGCCTTGTAGCGGATAGAAGAATGCCAATCCCCAAAAACCTAGTAAGGAAACGGCATGGCTCCAGATTGGTTTCTTCAAGATTGAGGGTACAAAGAAATACATCATTCCCCAACCTAAGGGTGTAACCAACAAGCCTACTAGATCGTGAATGAAAAGGCCAACAAAGGTAGCTCCGCCTGCCCCCGGAATAAATTCCGGCAGGTAATTACCCATACCATACGTTAAAATTACCCAGATGAAGGCCACCGAAAAGTACCACAAGCTAACGTACATAGGTTCCTTGGTGCCATACTTAAAAATGGGGGTTAAGAACTGGATGGCGATTAGTATCAACCCAACCATCACCAGGGTATCGATGGGAAAGAGGATGCTGCCGTTGGGGCTAAGGGCATTTGGTGTTTCGCCCCACTCTACGGCCTGAGCGTGACCGCTCAGAATACCCACAACGGTCCACAGCACAATGAAAAGATAAACCCAGAAGATAAGCCACCCTAGCCTATCATCTAGAACCCGACGCTTGGTGAGCCGGGGAACGGCCCAATAGAGCGCTCCCAGAAAGACATTTACAATAAAGCCGTAAGCGACTCCATTGGTATGTATCATGCGGATGCGTCCCGGCGAGAGAAACTCGATGCCGGGAAATGGATACATATTGTTAAGTTGTAAGGCATAAAGAATACCCCCCAACATGGCAACAATTAAAAAGACAAAGCCAGCGATAATGTGCGCTCTAACTAGCCCTATATTAATTAAGGGCTTTCCCGGTTGAACGGAAACAGTCATCTGTCTCTCCTTTCCTCACTAATTACTTTTGTTCTGATAAGAATGTAGCCAAAGTTTTAATTTGCTCAGGGGTCATGCGCTCGGCAAAGTTTTGTGGCATAACATTCTGTGGACAGGGACCAGCGGGACAATTCTCGGCTATGACGGCGTTTGGGTCTCTAATGGAATTCATGATTTCATCAACACTGAGACGATCCCCAACCTGGTTGAAACTTGGCCCTACACCACCTACAGAGCCTACCGCGTCAAGCTGGTGGCAAGCATTACAACCGGCAGCCAGAAATAAATCCGGGCCGGTTTCACCCTCAATTGGCACTGGCTCGGGGGCTGCTTGAATCGGACTGGTTTCTCCCCACCCACCTTCTCTTAAACTTTTGATATAGGTAGCTACACCTTGAATTTCTTGGTCGGTGAGCAAGGGGAACGCCGGCATGGCCGAACCGGGCAGGCCATTACGGATGGTGATTTTCAGACTTTCATCCGAGGGAAACGGGCCTGATTCGCCAAAATGAAAATATTTAAATTGACCGTTGACAAAATTTCTGGGCTTGGGATTGAGAAATTCGGCTGCTGGCCCATCTCCAAGTCCCTTTTCACCGTGACAACCAATGCAGTAGGTGGCGTAGGTTCTTTCCCCGCTGCTACGCGGTTCTGTGCTGAAAACGTAGCCTCTAAAAAGGTCTGGGCTAATAACAACCATAAATACCAGAACCAGAGCTAATCCTGCCAGCCAGGAAAACAATCTTGTTACCATAAATAATCCCCCTCTCCTTTCACTGGTTCATTTCCTCATTTGGCTTTAAATAACGAATTGCTGTTACCAGGTCGGATGGGGTTACATTTTCCACCCGCTCCTGGTAGTAAATTATCATTTGATTATCATTCAACGATAAAAAGATGACCTGGCGCTCATCTTGACTATTGAAGAAATCCGACATTACTGCGATATCTTGTAGCCCAGCATCATCTTGGTCGACAATGATGGTCTCAAATTTTTGGGTTTTGAGGATTGAACGAGCTTCTTCTAAATCGTTGACCTCGGCAACCACGTTAATGTTTTCTTCTTGGAGCAAGCGAGTGATTGCCTCGGCAAAAAGGGGATGGTTGGAAACAAGAAGTATCCGACAATCTCTCACACAAAGCTCCATGGCAGTGACAAATGTTTACATAAATCTAACAGGGTTGGGCACGATATAGCAGGTAGGGTACTTCATTTGGCCATATCAGTCATCACAAAAAAGGATGATTTAGGGGTAATAAAAAAGGGTGATCTATTCGATCACCCTTTTGGGTGATACGGGGTGGCTTCGGATAAAACTAACCTGAGTTGCTACCCTTTGTTAGACACCCGGTTTTCCAAAATACAGTCTCTATTTATCTAACAATGGGCCATATTCTCAATAAATCCGGTGTAATCATGCAAAAACCGGGTGTCTTTCATAGTAACTCAGGCAAGGTGACAACTTGAGTTAAAACTAATCTTCTTATACTAAGCCGGTATGCACAGCATAAGCAGCCGCTTCGGCCCGATTGCTCAGATTCAGCTTTTCTAATATGTGACGCATATGGGTTTTAACTGTATTTTCAGATATATATAGGGTTCTGGCAATTGATTTGTTACCCAACCCCTGGGCGACCAACTTTATGATTTCCTGTTCTCGGCCGGTTAAGATTTCTGGGGTGGGGGTGGGGTTTGTCAACTCGTCCAGAACACGGGCCATAAGAGCCGGAGGCAAAATAGCCTCACCGGCAGCCACCCGCCGAATAGCCTCAATAACTTCACTGGATTGGGCGCTTTTGATAAGATAGCCCTTGGCTCCTGCTTTTACGGCCTCTATCAAGTCTTTATCTTTTTTGGAAATGGTCAAAACGACCACATGAACATGAGGCTGGCTGCTTCGGATACGGTGGGTAGCCTCCACGCCGTTGAGACCTGGCATATTCAAATCCATCAGAACCACATCGGGCTGTAGTTCTTGGGTCAATGTCACCGCTGTTTCACCATCGGCTGCTTCACCAACCACCCTCAAATCGGGCGTTTCCTGTAAAATCAGGCGCAGCCCGTGACGTAATACAGCGTGATCATCAGCAATTAATACTTTGATCAAAATGACCTCTTGTTTTGATAAATCTTAGGGCTTACGCAGTTGGGCTATAAAACCTTCCCGGAAGTTAGTTGTTAGCCTGATAATCTGGCATAATTCAGCAAAATTGCCTCCGATTCAACTTCCGGGAAGGTGAACTACGTAACTTCTAAAATCTATGCGGGAAGTGTGACCGTAATCCGGGTGCCCTGTTTGGGACCGGTTACAACGCTGAAATCCCCTCCGTGGCTTTGTGCCCGCTCGCGCATGGTTGACAGGCCCAAATGTTTGCGGCCCCGAGGCAAAGCTGGGTCAAAGCCGCAACCATCATCGGAAATGGTCAGGGTCAAACCACCATTATTTTCTTGTGCGTGAAAGCGAACCCAAACATGCTGCGCCGAGGCGTGTTTACGGGTGTTAGCCAGAGCTTCTTGTACTATCCGCATCAGTTGAAGCTCCATTTCTGCCGAAAACGAAGCCGGTTCTACATTCATTTCAAGCGAGGCTTGAATACCGGTTCGATCTTCAAAATCGGTTATGTACTCTTGCAAAGCGGCCATCATGCCCCCTTCATGCTCGCTTTGCAAGCGCAAGCCGTCAATGGCCTCTCTGACGTTCATATAGGCTTCGCGGACCATCCGCTGGCTGGATGTCAGCCCTTTTTCCAGCCTATTGAGGTGGCCTTTGGTTATTAAGGTTGCCAGATGATCCAGATGCCAGCCGAGAGAACTTAGTGTTTGGGCCAGGCCATCGTGAATCTCTCGCGAAAGGCGGTAACGCTCCTCTAGAACAGCCATTTGTTGTACCTGGGCATAGAGTTGGGCATTGTTGATGGCGAGAGCTGCCTGATGGGCGACAGTCGAGAAGAAAGGCGTCTGGTGTGGTTGAAAGAGTTTTGGTTTTTTGGATATCATTACCAATGCGCCGAGCAATTCATTGCTGACAATTAAAGGTGCTACGGCGGCGGAACGTGGGCCACTATCTTTGATCAATATTCGGGATGAGTCTTGAGATAGGTCGGAAATTATGATGGGGTACCTGTGTTGGCGTACCTCTTCGGCCAGATGAAGGGCCAGTTCAACTTGGGGATGATCAAAACTATTCTCCAGCCCCCGTTGTGTCCAGTGGTGCCAGGTAGCCTCTACTTCATTATATAACAGGATAGCCCCGCCGCAACTGTCCCAGCCGGTTAGAGTTGACTCTAATACCTGGGTCACCAAGCCGTCAAGGTCTTGTTGGCCTTGGCTTAAATTTTCCACAGCGTAGAGTGTCGCCATCTGGCGGGTTCGTAGACGAGCGCCATCGAGGGCCGCGGCAATCTCGGTGGCAACAATATTCAACAATTGGATTTGCTCTTCGGGCGGGCCATCGGGCGAGGGAAAGTAGGCGTTGATGATACCGTCCCGTTTTTGGTTACGGGTAAGGGGCAAACAAATCAGTGATTGAATCCCCTCATGACCGGCTAGCTCCTCCAACCCTACAAACAAGGGACAGTCGCCAGACACGCGGGCTTTTAAGGGGCTGCACTGCCGGCAGCGACCGGTGGGTATTCCGGCTTCCATTTGCTGGTGCAAACCGGCCAGATAGGCATCACTCAAACCCCAGGCCATATCGAGCTTAAGATGGTCACGCTCCTCATCGAAGCTAATAAAAGTAGAGCCTACTGCCCCCATTAGGTGGCTGGGCGCTCGAGCAGCTACTTCTAATATCTGTTGTAAATCAGAGGCTAGAGCAATCTCACGCCCAATATCATGTACTGCCAGCAACTGGCGATGGTTTTCGGCCAAGTTTTCATGGGCGGCACGTAATTCGATCTCGGTTTGCTCGTGTTCGGCCACCTTTTTGGCCAGCCAATCTAGCCCAAGCCAAACAACCAGGCTGCCGGATAACCCATAAAGCGCCACGGCCAGCCAGGTATGATGAATCGGCGATACCCACTGTTGTAATGTCCACAGCCCCAGTTGATGTAACCCGACCACGGCCAAAATTACCAACGGTGCCACTCGCCGCATATTTATGATTCTTTGATGTAACGGGCGAGACTTTTGCATATCCTAACCTAAGTGGCTACCCTTTTGTTAGACACCCGGTTTTTCCAAAATAGAGTCTCAATCTATCTAACAGTGGGCCACAATCTAAATAAATCTGAGTAATCGTGCAAAAACCCGGGTGTCTTTCTGAGTAACTCAAGCAAGGTGGCAACTTGAGTTATCTTACATGTCGGAGTCTATAGGGATATTGAATTAAAGCATGATTCAAGGATAAAGGGAAATATACTTTGTTAATAGGGTCATCTGTCTCCTTATCAATAGACAACCGTCATATTTTGGATGGTATCATTGCTGTTTGTTGTGGGGGCAAGAAAGTATAGGTGGATGAGCGGTTTGTGCTAAGGTATTAAACCAATTTGATCCAGGAAGAATCGAACTTTCGACTGTCCAGCTTTTCACCATCTGGGTCGTTTAAAACCGCCAGACGGGTCTGTTTTACGGCATCGGCGGCGGCTTGGCCGGTAATTTCTCCTGACAGGGCCGGTTTTATGACATTTTCGACAATGAGTTGATAATCTGCCACCCCCCGGTTATAAGTGTCGCCATAACCTTTAATTACCCCGGCACATTGAGTTATCTCCAGGGCCAGTGCCCGATTACCGCCAGCAGCCGCACTTTGGATATAAGACAACCAGGTATTGATGCGCTCGTTTTCTTCTTTGAATCGATAGGAGTAGGGACGGAGGGGGCGCAATTTAGTTAATAGGTACAGTTGTAGAAAGCCAAAAATTGTATTCGACTTTATATACATCCCTCGATTGAAGTTACTCCCTTTGCCCTCGGCGTAATTTAAGATGGGGCGGGCCAGCCAGGGCGGCAGCACCGAACAAAACTCCTCAACTCCCGGCTTGAAATATTCAACAATAATGATCGGTTCATCGGGTTTGGCTTGCACTTCGGCCCGCACCCGCTCGAAGCGGTCCCGGTGAGATTTTTGCTGGGCCACCCGAATAAGGTCCTGGAAAGCCATCCACAACGCCAAATGACGGGCCACCTCGTTGGTGAGGTGGTAATCATTGCTATCCAAATCACGAATCGGCTCTAGCCGGTCTAGATAGGTTTCGGCATAGTTAAGGTTTTGGTAATCGGCCAGCCGTTCCACGCCTATAGTAATGAAATCATGCATGGCTCGGGGAAATGTTTCCCTGGCTCGTTTTAAGGTTTCATCGACAGAAACGGAGCGAAGGCGCGGTCGATGCCGGGTGGCGATTGCGGCTACCCCAACCCCTTTCATCCCGGCCTCAAAGCCGCGCAGGTTGGCCTCAACTGCCTTGCCGCTGGCTTTAATGGCCTCAATCGGGCTTTCGGATTTGAGGGGCATTTTGTTGGTCGCCGCCATTGCGCCCAGAACAACCGCGTTGATAATGCTGCCTGCTTCCTTGGCTACTGCATCCATATCGAACAGAATGGTATCTTGGGAATATTTTTTGGCCGCTTCAAAGATTTTGGCTCCATCGAAGCGACCATCACCGGCCCCCGACTTTTCCTGTACTGTAAAAGTACGGTGCGTTGATGCCACTAGGGTGGTCCGGTCGGGTGTGACAAAGCCATTCAGCATCATCCGGCCTGCTTCTAGCAATTCCGTCGATACCAGCAAGTCGACATTGCCGGGTTGGGGGTGTAACGACAAAACCGGCCTTGTTCCATTCAGTTGAGCCAGGGGAATGGGAAAAATTTCGATGTAGTAGGCGGTAGCCCCGGTGCGCTGGGCAACGCCCGGAATGGAAGTTCGCTGCACCGGTAGCCCCTGTATTACAGCGGCTTCGCTAAGCCAACCGGCCAGTACCCCACCGCCTTCGCCACCCAGAGCTGCGATCAAAATAGAAAAGGGCCGTGTTTTCTCGCTCATGTCTCCACCCGCTGAACCGGTCCTTGCAGAACTTTAATAACCGCTTGCCGGACGTTATCAACCAATCGATCCCACCAGGTTGGATTGTGAATGATGTGGGCTTCATAAAAAGATGGGCACAGAACCGCGGCATGGGCTACCTCGCCGCAGGTGCCGCAGCCAACACAATCATTGTTGACATAGGCCACGGGGTCGGTGCGGAGTGGGTCGGGGTTGGGCTTGATAGTCAGGGTGGGACAGCCGGACAGGCGGATGCAGGAGTGGTCGCCAGTGCAGGTATCGTCATCCACCCCAAAACGACTGCGTACAACTCGTTGGCCGGACTTCAACCGCTTCTGGTTTTCAGCCCGCAGGCGACGCTGCCGGGCCAGTTGGCACTCACCTTCGGCAATGATGACTTGCAAGCCCTTAAAAGGTGAAGCAATCATCTTATGCAGGGTTTTGAGCATTTTGCCCATATCATAGGTTCTAATAGTTTCGATACGGTTAACCCCGGAGGCGCGTAGGGCAGCTTCGATGGACATACCAGCCTGCATTGCTTCGGTTTGCGATACACTGGATGGAATGGTCTGGATGCCGGTGGCCGAGCTATAACCATTTTTCATGACAATCAAAATCGAGTCATCTTCATTAAAAACCGACCCAGCCACCCCGGTAATCAAGCCATTGTGCCAGAAACCACCATCGCCCATAATGCTGATGGGTCGCGTTTTGTTGACACTGCTCACCGCCGAGGCCGAGGCCAGCGACATCCCATAGCCCAGAATGGTATTGCCGGAGTTAAAGGGAGCAAAACTGGCCAGAGCATGGCAGCCAATATCGGCGCTGATATGGACCGGCCCGATATGATTTTTCTTTAAATCTCGTTGCAGCAATTTGAGGGAGGAAAAGACAGGGCGTTCTGGGCAGCCGGTGCAAAAGGTGGGGGGGCGGGGCGGTAAGGTCTCGCCAATGTCGCGTTTGACTTGCTCAATAGTGTCCGTTTGTTGGTCAACCCAGGCTTGGGTTTCTGTAGTCAGTAAGCCGGTGGCTTGCAGGAAGCCAGCCAACCCCTCTAGCAGAACTGTTGAGGTGTACTCTCCGGCCATGGGCAGTATATCTTTGCCCATGACTTTCGTATCGATATTGGCCTTGCGCAAGATGACATTGATGGCATCCTCAATGAAAGCTGGGTGGCCTTCTTCGAGGACTAGGACGGTTTTCTTATTCCGACAAAAATCCTCGACCTGCTCGGGTACGAGAGGATGAGTCACATTTAAGATATACAGGGGGATATCGGAGTTACCAAACATATCACAATAGCCCGCTTTTTCCAGGGCGGGAATGACCGAGTTGTACAGGCCGCCTTGCATGATAAGGCCAACATCCTTATGTTTTCCCTCAAAAAACTCGTTGAGTTGGTGCTCGACAATAAATTTTCGGGCTGCCGGGGTACGCTCGGAGATTTTTAGCTTTTCGTGGATAAAGGTGGCGGGTGGGTGAGCCAGTTTGATATAATCCATCCCGTGCGGAGTTTGCACCCGATTTAAGGAGGACCACTCTGGTTTTTTATTGTCTTTGGTTTCAAACGAGCCAAAGACATGACAAGCCCGAATACGAAGCTGCATCATCACCGGGGCGTGGCTGGCCTCGCTTAGCTCAAACCCCTTTTCGACCAGGTGTGTAATGGTCGGCAGATTAGGTCGAGGGTCTAGCAGCCATATGGTCGATTTTAGGGCAATAGCCAGGCTCCGCTCCTGAATGACGCTGGCCCCTTCACCATAATCCTCACCCAAGATAATCAAACAGCCGCCGATAACTCCCGGCGAGGCCAGATTAGACAAAGCATCGGAGGCCACATTGGTGCCGACCACCGATTTCCAGGTTACCGCCCCTCGCACCGGATAGTTGATGGAAGCGCCTAACATGGCCGCTGCGGCGGCTTCGTTGGTGCAGGTAGCTACTTTGACCCCCAATTCGGACATCAATTCATGGCTTTGTACCATCACATCAAGCAGGTGGCTGATAGGCGCTCCCTGGTAGCCGCCCACATAGGAGACTCCAGATTGCAAGAGGGCTTTGGTGACAGCCATAATGCCCTCTCCGTAAAAGGTATCACCATCTCCTAGATAAAGCGATTGGATTTCAGAGCTAAAGGAAACTTCGGTCTCCTGTTTTTTTAATAATTTTGTTTGCACTAGATTTTCCATAGGATACCCCGGCCTGATGCAATTAAGGAACAATCACCCCACGACCTGTAAATTGTCCGGCCTTAAAGTCGTCAATAGCTAGGTTAATATCATCCAACGAATATTGCTGGGCATGTAGTTTGACCCGCCCATCGGCGTTCAATTCCATCAGTTCTACCAATTCCATATAGTTGCCGACTAAGCTGGCTTCCACCGCTATCTCGTTATCAACCATATAAGCCGTTGGGATCTGAATTTCGCCCCCATACCCAACAATATGATGCGTACCACCCCGCCGTAACATCTGCCAGCAGAGCTGCTCGGCCCCTTTCTCGCCAACAAAATCAATGACGGCGTGTGCCCCTCCTTTGGTCAGTTCACGAACTTCTTGAACAATATCAGGACCACTATCCAAAACATAGGCCGCCCCTAACTCTTCGGCCAGCTTGCGGGCCGATTCGCTGCGGTCAATCGCGATGATCTGGGCTGTACTCAGGGCATTCATGGTTTGTAGGGCGATGTGTCCCAACCCGCCAATGCCTAAAATAACGCACGATTGGCCCGGAGTTAGCCGTTTAACTGCTCGTTTAGCGACTCGATAGGCGGTGATACCGGCATCGGCCAGGGGAGCTACCTCTACCGGCGTGATATGCTCATTGAGCTTAATCAGGGAACGTTCATTGGTGAGTAGATACTCGGCAAAACCACCGTTAGCCACTAACCCCGGAAATATCCCCCGCTCGCAATACATATCTTCGCCCCGACGGCAGCCGGGGCAAACCCCACAAGTACGCATGGGGTGGCAAATCACGGCGTCGCCTGGTTTGACCGAGGTAACGCTGCTCCCCACCGCCTCGACCCAACCGGCATTTTCATGGCCTAAAATGAAAGGGAGTAATGTTCCGTGGGGGTCCATTGCCTGACGAAAGACGCCCTCAATAACATGTAAATCGGTACGACACAACCCCGCCGCGCCAATACGGACAATCACCTCATTGTGCGCGTGAATGGTGGGTTCCGCTACGGATTCAACTTTAAGTTGAATCTTTACCTCCGGGTCATACTCATATAATACCGCTGCTTTCATAGACAGTTCCTTAACTATTAATAAGTTTTATCGTTTTGTTGGCTGTAGCCGTTAAGTTCATCCGGCTGCGGTGAACTTGCCAGCAAGATAGGTATCGTGCAGAACGTTCGGGTTAGCCTTGATTTCGGCGGGCGAACCCTCAAAGCGAATCTCGCCCCGGTCAAGAACATACACCCGATGGGCTAGTTGGAGTGCGATCGTCGTAAATTGCTCAATCAAAAGTACCCCAACCCCCGACTGGGCTATCTCTGCGACAACGTCCATCAACCGGGCAACGATGAGGGGGGCCAGGCCAAAGGAGAGTTCATCGGCCAGCAGATACTTGGGCTGGCTGACTAATGCCTGGGCCAGCGATAGCATCTGCTGTTGCCCCCCGGATAGACTCCCGGCCCGTTGGCTTACTCTAGGCTCAAGTTCCGGGAAGACTGCCAAGGCCTTGGTTACGGCTTCGGCTAGAGCAGGTTGGGATAAATAACTGCCCGCCGCTCGTAGATTTTCTTCAACGGTCAGGTCGGTCAGAATTTGATGACCTTCCGGGACCGCCGCAACACCGGCGGCGCGGATGACCTCTGGGCGCTGGCCTGTTAACTCACGTCCATCAAGCCGCACCTGACCCGAGTCGGGTTTAAGCGTCCCGGCGAGAGCCAGTACCAGACTGCTCTTACCTGCGCCATTGGGGCCAAGCAAGGCCGTAATCTGGCCCGGTTCGATGGACAGGGAGACATTGCGAACCACGGGACGACCCCCACGGCTCACCGTCAATTCTCGAATTTCAATCCCTTTGCTGGTCATAACACCTCCCCTTTCCCCAGGTAGGCCGCCTTGACCCGTTCATCTCGCAAAACTTCCCCGGTAGGCCCGTGGGTGATGAGTGAGCCAAAGTCCAACACAGCCGTCGAGGTGCAGGTGGCCGCAATCAGGCTGACATCGTGGTCGATCAGTACGACCATCGCATTGTAGTGGTCGGGGATGGCTTTGATAATTGCCTGTAACTCCTCTGATTCGGCCTGAGACAGTCCGGCTCCCGGTTCGTCCATGAGGACAATGCGGGGTTGGCCGACAATAGCTCTCGCAATCTCGACCCGCCGCCGCTCGTAGGCATTGAGGTCCTGCCCAAAGCGAGCTTCCGAGCCAGCCAACCCGGCCAGATTGAGAGCTGCTTGAACTTGTTCTCGTCGTTCTCGCCCAGATAGGCGGACGGTGTCGAGCATCACGACTACGTTGTCCCAAACCGACAAATCCTCAACCACTTGTTCGGTCTGGAAGGTACGACGCAAGCCCCACTGCGCACGTCGGTGGGCGGGCATCGCCAGTAAATCCTGTCCAAAAGCTTTGACCGACCCGGATACCGGAATGACAAAGCCACTAAAGACGTTGAGCAAAGTCGTTTTACCGGCTCCATTGGGGCCGACTACACCCACAATCGTGTCAGTCAGGTCAACGGTCAGGTTGTGGATGGGGCGAACACCACCAAATTCCACGGCCAGATTATCAATATTAATCATCGAGTACCCCCCCGACGACCAATTCGACTGCTTAGCCAGCGACCAACGTCGCCGAGTTGACCAGCGATGCCAGCCGGTGCAGTGATGAGCGCGTGTAACAGCGCCGCTCCGAAGACGATAAAGGCCAGATTTCCGTCAATATTCCAGGCAATTAGTAGTGAGGGGAAGGCTCGATACAATAGCCCGGTAATGGCCGGACCCAGCCAACTATAGACACCTCCCACGACGGTCAAGGCGAATAACAGAATCGAACTGCTGGCCGGAAAGTTGCGGCCATCAAGCTGCCCCACACTGCCGGCCAAAAGACCCCCGGCAATCCCGGCCAGAAAACCGGCCAGGGTAAAGGCCCAGGTTTGGTAAAGGGTTACATTGACCCCAGCACTGAGGGCACAAGCCTCGCTTTTGCGAATTAAGGCCCAAGCCCGGCCAGGGCGCGTCCGGCGATGAATCTCCACCAGGAGAAACCCGGCGGCGACAACTACTAGCACATAACGAAAATAGGCCTCATCGGATTGAGCCACGAATGGACGTTCCATCAATAACCGGGCGCTGGCCGAGGTTACTCTCCCCAAAAAGCCGGAGCCACCATCGGGGAATCCTGTACCGCCCACAATCACCTGAAAGCCACCCGCCGCCATCAAGGTGATAAGCGCCAGATACAGGCCGCGCATGCGCAGGGCGGGTAAACCTACAATCAACCCCACCAGGCCGGTGACGATACCACCGCCAAGCAGAACCAGTTCAAAGGGCAAATCGGTTCCGTGAGATAGCCTGAGCGCAACCCAGGCTCCCACCCCCAGCAAGGCCACTTGAGCCAGAGATACAAGCCCCAACCTGCCGTAGAGCAGGGCCACCCCTGCCGCTGCCAGGGCGAAGATTGCCGATGAGGTTAAGGCTCTGAGCCAAAATGCACTCAGCAGCCCAGGCAGAATGATTGCCACCAGGATTAAGGGGATAGCCACCCCGGCCATGCTTCTGAGGGAAGCCACAGTAACCGGCCATCGTGTCATTGACTCGCCTTGAGTGGTGCTATCAGAGTTTAGTGATCTAGAAGTCATGGCTAGGTTCCTCCGGCAAATGTTATCACTCGCCGTCTTTGCAGCCATAGGATCACAATGATAGCCACCACAAAAGGCGCAACCGAACGGTAGGGCGATATCACCTGAAATGGCGTCGCGACTGCCTCAAGTACCCCAATCAGCAACCCGCCAATCATGGTTCCCCACAGGGAGCGAAGGCGACCCACTACGGCCGCCGCCATCGCCGGAATGACCATAAACGTTAGTACGATGGCGTCTAGCCGGACCAGATCACTCAACATCAGCCCACTGATACCGGCTAGTACGCCACTGATAAACCAAGCCCAAGTTTCAACCTGGAGCACCTGGATGCCAAGCAAGGCGCTGAGATCACGATTGTTCGCCAGGGCACGCATCAACAACCCCAAGCGAGTTCGAGTCAAAAACAGAGCAACCCCAATCGTAATCAATAGAGTCATACTGAAGGCAATCATACGGGTGACGGTGACACGCACACCGAGCATGGATACCCCTATTGTGTCTGTGGGTATGGCAAATTGCCGGGGGTCATCGCTCCAATACCAACGGGAAAAGCCCAGAAGAACCAGGGCAAAGCCCAGAGTGGCGACCGCCTTAACAACGGTATCACGATAAGCCAAGTGTGGGGCCACCATGCGGCCATACCCCAGAGAGAGGAGCGTCGCCAGGCCAATGCCTGCCAGCCAGGCCAGCGTCTCTGGCAGTTCATATTGGAGGAGCTGCCAGGCTAACAACGCTCCAACCGCGCCAATGGCCCCATAGGCAAAGTTCAGTACACCGGAAGCTCGGTACAAGACGACCAACCCCACACCCGATAGGGCATAAATGGCTCCAACCGCCAGCCCAGTGACGAAAAATGGACTTAGATTTGGCATTTAGTCGATCAAACCTCCTTGGGCTTCCATATCGAGGATGGGAGCCAGGTCAGGGTCTTCAATTTCGAAGCAGTCGGTGATGGTTTCCCAACCGCCATCGACTTGACTGACGATCCGACCGGCATGATTGGCATTATGGGTATCAAGGTCAGGGCCGAAATACCAGGAACCACACATCAAGTCGGTCTTGAAATTGGTCACGCCGCGTAAAGCCTCGGTGACCGTATCCCGGTCAAGACTGGCTGGATCCAGTTCCAGTGCAGTGGCGACAAAGATTTTAGCGGCCAGGAAGCCAGCCTGAGAGAAGCTATCTCTGGGGTCATCAGGGGTGCCATACTCATCCAAAATCTGTAACCAAGCCTGGTTGTCAGGGCTGGTGCTGTCGGTGTTGACCAACTCAATTTCAGCATCAAGGTAGCCATCCCAGTATGAACCGACGGCAGCCGGGAAGTCCAGGTCGTACAGCGAGGTTGGTCCCAGCCAGTGGTACTTATCGCGCAGGTCTTGTTCTTCAGCCGCCCCAAACAATGGTATCGCTACCCCGGCTGGGGTGGAGATGGTGATAGCATCCGGTTCAGAAGAAACGGCTTGCAGGATGAGGGAGGTGGGGTCCATAGTGGCTGGGTCAAAGAAGACCGGTTCGATGGTGACGCCTTTATCAGCGCCCCAGGCGGCCAGACCATCACAAATCCACTCGGCCATACCGGGGACGTTGGGAGCCATACAGGCGAACTTTCTGGCGCCATAGGTTTCGTAAGCATACTGGATAACGCCCAGATTGCTGAGACGAGGGCCTTGATTGGTGGGGGCAATGTTGGCTGAGTAGAAGCACTCGCGCGGTACCCCAACTCCGGTGATGACAATCACATTCTCATCCTCATAGAGTTGGGCATTGGCGGCACACTCGACAAAGCTGGTGTTGCCGACCAAAGCCACCACCTTATCATCATTGACCAATTTGGCGGCCACCTGAGCGGCCTGTTCGGGGTCCCAACCATCATCTTCGACAATGTAGTTGATGGGACGACCATTGATGCCGCCATTGGCATTGACACAATTGAAGTAAGCTGCCGCGCCTTTGGCTGCCGAACTGAAGTCATCCGGTCCGGTAGCCCCGACGACCGCTCCTACATTGATCGGTTCGCCGGTCGCCGCTTCGCCTGTACCCAAACCACACAGCGTATTTGCCATTGCTTCCGTCGTTTGAGCCTCTTCTTTGGGCATAGCTTCTTCCTCTGCCGCAGCCTCTTTTTCTGTGGCTTCCTCTTCTCCCGCCACCGGTTCGGCAGCAGATTCTTCGGCCGTATCTGCGGTGGTTCCGCTATCACCAGCACTACTGCTATCGCCGCCACCGAAGCAACCCGCAAGTAACAACATCATAACAATGAGTAGCGCTATAAGCAACTGCGACCTACGATTATGGGTTAAAGCAAATCTAAGATTGAACATTTCTTCTCCTCTTTGAGCTAACAGGTTTTTAAGCTATTAAGAAATTAATACCAGTCTATACTGGTGTAAATAATTTGGTCTACGGACACGGATTTTTCTGAATCAATATAAAACCTCCTTCTGGGGTAAGCACGGGTGGCGACACCAATCGCTTTGATTTGATAAAACCTCGATTTATGAGCCATTTGCGGCCTTAATCATATCGGCGACCATTTCAGCAATCATAATGGTTGGGGCATTTGTATTTCCAGAGACGACAGTGGGCATAATAGAGGCATCCACCACCCGCAACCCTTCCACGCCGTACACCCGCAATTCTGGGTCAACCACCGCTGATGAGTCGACCCCCATTTTACATGTGCCTACCTGATGGTGGTAGGTAACAACCGTCTGGCGAATGTATTGTTCAAGGGCTGGGCCGGTTACTTCCCGGCCCGGATAGAGTTCCTCACCTCGCCACTCATCAAGGATACTCGCCTCAGCGATAGATCGGCAAATGCCAATGCAAACCTGCAAAGCGTTTATATCATGGGGTTCTGCCAGGTAGTTAGGGTCGATGATTAACGGGGCTTCTGGGTTGGCAGATGTAAGTTTGAGATATCCCCGGCTGACCGGACGGACATGCCCGGCCATAAGGGTAAAGCCGTGTTCTGGCCCACTCATTTCTGGTAGGTACATGGGCAGGTGGAAGAAAAGTGGCTGCAAATCGGGGCTGGGCAGCCGCTCGTCGGTATACCAGTATAATTGGCTGTGTAGCACTTGCAGGCCGGGTCGCGGGGGAGGCATCTCTTTTTTGCTGGCATAAATGAGCGGAGCCAGGGTGTGATCGTGCAAATTCTGGCCGACCCCCGGCAGGTTGACCACCACTTTAAGGCCCAACTGACGCAGGTCATCAGCATTGCCGATTCCAGATAACATTAGCAGTTTGGGTGACTCGATAGTGCCGGACGAGACGATGACCTCAATGTTGGCCCTGGCTTCTTTGATTTCGCCCTCATGAGCGTATTCAACCCCAACACAGCGGTTGCCTTCAAAAAGTAACCGTTGGGCCCGAGCATAGGGGAGCGCCGTCAGATTTGGGCGGCGCAACACCGGCACAAGAAAAGCGCGGGCCGCACTATGGCGTTTCCCTTCACTAATGTTCAGGTGCATAAAGCCAACCCCCGCCATCTGCTCGCCGTTGAAATCTTCGGTATAGGGGTAGCCGACTTCTTGTCCAGCGGCGACGACAGCGGCGTTCAGAGGGTGCGGCTCGTATTTAGAGAGGACGTGTAAGGGGCCGCCCACGCCATGCCATTCCGATGCCCCCCCATCGAAATCCTCCGATTTACAAAAGTAAGGCAGGACACGGTCAAAATCCCAGCCAGCATTACCCTGGTAAGCCCAGCCATCATAATCGGCACGATGCCCCCGTATGTAAATCATGCCGTTGAGCGAACTGCTGCCACCAAGAACTTTACCCCGGGGCCAATGCAGTTGGCGATTGTGGCAATACTCTTGAGGTACGGTGTAATAAGCCCAATCTTCCGTCGCCTCCCACAGGTCAAACAGGCCGTGCGGGTTATGAATCTGAGGATTCTCATCCGGCCCGCCTGCTTCCAGCAATAGCACCCGCGTTGTAGGGCTTTCGACCAGGCGATGGGCCAACACACAACCAGCGCTGCCAGCGCCAATAATGATATAATCGTACATGGGTGGCCTCCTCCTCTATTCTCCCCATAAGTTTGGATACTTAATAATTGTAGCAAAGTTGACAGGGTAATACTTTGCTCACCTTCCAGAAAACTTTGCTCACAGTCCAGAAAAATTGGGAAACAGGGTAAAATTTGCCTTGAGGGTCAAATATAGCTATTATTTACAAACTATAAAGTAGTGCAATGACAAAAACCTTATTACTTCAGGGTAGATTTTGCCTTATACTCTCAAGCAGTGAGGCTTATTTCCACTTTTCTGGCAAGCTCACAGTGGAGTTGGGAAGAGGAGAAGGAGCGGCATATGGATGGGTTTATCTCCACTAATGATGTTAATAAGAGAGAACGCCTCAGTTTTTGGAACGATTTGGTGTGTCGTACCTTCCCCCGGGTTGAGGTGACGTCTCTCGTCGACGAACCCTTTTTTGGCTCTATTGCTACGGACCGGCTGGCCTTTGTAAAATTTGCAGAGGTTACAACGCAGCCATCCCTGGTTAACCGCTCGAAACAATTCATTGCTGAAACAACCGAAGATGATGTTAAAGCCATTTATCAGATTGTTGGCGAGACAACCTTCAATCATAGAGATCGGATGGCTCATCTGATCCCTGGCGAATGGGTGTTTTTGGATTGTACCCAACCCTATAGTCTCAAGCATATTCCAGCTCATGACAAAAATATTGTGTTAGTGCTTCAGTTGCCAAAGCGTATTTTTAACACCAGATTACCAAACCTGGAATCCTTGACGGGGTATACCCTCACCAGTAATACCGGGTTAGGTAAAGTTACGCTAGATTTTATTCAATCCCTGTGGCGGGATGTGGCTCAGATTGAGCCAGAAACCAAACCCCAGTTGGCCGAAACCTTGGTGGATTTACTGGCGACAAATTTACGTGAGATTTTTTACTCAACCAGAACCGTTACTCGAAACCAGGCTGTGACCCTGGTAGAGGTTAAATATTTCATTCACCGGCATTTAACCGACCCAAAGCTATCAGCTTGCATGATTGCCGAAGCACTTAATGTCTCAAAAAGTTATTTGTATTCGCTCTTTCAAGGGGAGAATACCACCCTAAACCGCTATATCTGGGATTTACGCTTGGAAAAATGTCGGGCGGATTTGGCTAACCCACTTCACAGCCATCGCACCATTACCGAGATTGCCTTCGCCTGGGGCTTCAATAACAGTACCCATTTCAGCCGGTTGTTCAAAGAACGTTACGGCCTATCAGCACGGGCTTACCGTTATTAACGGTTAAGGTGAGTGTGTGTTGTAGTGTTTGAAGTTGCCTTTATGAGCAACTCCAAGCGCCATACAATGATTGGATTAATCATGACATTCTAAATATACTGAAATCGGGTCACTGGTGGGGAGCTGACCTTCACTCGCCTTATTATTATATAAAGCAGACGCTTCACCATTGGGGTGATAGGCGTCTTTCTGTTTATGGAGGTGTTGTGGGGATAAGTGACTGCATATTAGCCAGATTGTTCGGCGAAAGTACGCAATTTTGGCAACTTTGTACGCACGTAGTATGCTATTATTACTGCATCCTTACCTTTCTCACAGGTGAAATCAAGAAACAACTATGATTGAAACCATTCAGCAGGCGGTTAAGCCTCACGACAAATATCAAATTGAAATTAAATTAGATTACGAATTAGTAGAGGCCAAACATACCCACTACAAGATTACAACCTACTTCTTTGTGCCCCAAAGTTTAGGTGTTGATAAACACACCTATAGCAAGGCCGACTTCTATCGAGATGTTCAAAATTACATCCGTCTGAAAACCCCAAATTTTATTCTGAGAGATTTTACCGAAAACTCAGCTTCGCCACTTGTCGCCATAGAAAAAATTATTTCCATTGAAAATTGGACCAGTAACCCCGAATGCAAAGAGCGGCTCATTAATAACTTCAAATTCTTAAGCGCTATGCTCAAAAGCTCTATCAGAGAGCATGTCAACCTTATTAAACAACGCATAGCCGAAGCTACCCCGGACAGTAAAATTCATTTGTTTATTCACAACTTAATTGAAGAATTTCTGGCCGAGAGCCAGAAAATTACCGATAAATACCGCTCTTTTTATGCAGTTTTCAATTTGCCTAATGTTGCTAGTCGGGTTTTTACGGCGTATAAATTCTCTGATGAATCGATTAGCCTGTTGCTGGAAGAGAGCGCGATAGAGATGTATCAAATTGTTGAAGATTATTCAAATAAGAGTAACCGGGATGATTTTAAGCAACAGTTAAATGCACTGGTCAAAGCCGAGACCAAACACCGTCGGTGGCACGGCTACCCTTCTATTTTGAAGGGGGACAGCGATAATGAGGAATATAGTTTTAGAACCTCAGTCTTAAAAAAATATGCGGCCAGCGTTTTATATTTATCAACAGCCGTCCAGCGCGAGGGCACAGGTTTAGAACAATTTCTCTTTGCCATTGCTGCTGGCGTATCAATGATATTTGCCACCATCGTTGCTTTTTACTTTCAATTGCGATATGGGAATTTCACCTTTGCCTTTTTTGCGGCACTGGTCGTTGGCTACATGTTCAAGGACCGCATTAAAGAACTAAGCCGGACCTTGTTTGCCCGGTATCTGGAAAATAAGTTGTATGATCGGCGTATTGTTATTAAAACTCAAGACGGTCGGTATAAATTGGGTATACTAAAGGAGAAAGTAACATTTATACCAGAGGACGACGTGCCTAACCGTGTTGTTAGAGTTCGAAACAGAGATGTTTTCACCGAGTTGGATAATAATGGGCACGGCGAAAACATCATTCGTTACACAAAAGAGGTCAGGTTAAATACGGAGATGTTTAAGAAGGCATTTTCCAACTTTCCCGAAATTACAGGCATCAATGATATTATCCGCTACGACATTCGAGCCTATCTCAACAAGATGGGAGAGCCGGTTCAGGAACGCTTCTATTTACAAGACGAGCAATTACTGTCAATAGCCTGTCATAAAGTTTACCGCATCAACATTGTATCCAAATATGCCTCTCCTTACCCTGAAAAAGGTAAATTATACAAACGGACGCGCCTGATTTTGAACCAGGAGGGGATTAAAAGAGTAGAGCATATTACTGTTTGAATTTGATACAACAGTATCTCTTTATACAAAAGGAGACTAAAAATGGAATTTGTATTTCAACGCGCTTATCGAGGCTCATTAAAAGCCATTCTATTGGACTGGGCTGGTACTACCATGGATTACGGTTGCTACGCTCCGGCGGTGGTGTTTGTTCAGGTATATGAGCGCAAAGGTGTGCCCATTAGCATGGAAGAAGCACGTATCCCGATGGGAGCACATAAGAAGGTTCACATCCGCCAAATTTCTCAAATCGAAGCCGTCAATCAACGCTGGCAAGATATTCATGGACGGAAACCTGATGAAGATGATATCGAAGCGATGTTCCAGGATTTTATCCCATTGCAACTGGCCTGTTTACCCGACTATGCCGACCTCATCCCCTACACATTGGAGACTGTAGCCGATTTCAGAAGGCGGGGTCTCAAAATTGGTTCGACCACTGGCTATACGGGTGAAATGATGCAACTCCTGCTGGCCGAGGCCAAAAAACGAGGCTACGAGCCTGACTCGACGGTCTGCGCTACCGACGTTCCGGCGGGTCGCCCAGAGCCGTGGATGTGTGTCCAGAATGCAATGAACCTGGGTGTTTATCCCTTTGAGGCTGTGGTCAAGGTCGATGACACCCTGCCTGGTATTGAAGAGGGGTTAAATGCCGGGATGTGGACGATTGGGTTAGCCAAAACCGGTAATGAAATCGGCCTCAACGAAGCGGAGATTAATAAACTGGATGATGATGTTTTAGAACGGAAAATGACCCGTGCTCGCAAACGGATGTGGCAAACCGGTGCTCATTATGTGGTAGACGGCATTTGGAATGTCCCCGCCGTACTGGATGATATTAACGCCCGCTTGGCCAGGGGTGAACGGCCATAACTGCGTTTCTGTATGACCAACTATGGCTACTGACCGCCATAAGATCGATATTGTCGGGGTTTTGAAAGAGAGGGGCAATTGATTGTCAACTTTGCTACCCTGCTAACTTCAGAGCAAGTTGAACGCGTTCACGAAGCATCACTTGAAATTCTCGAACATGTTGGCCTGTTAGTACGCAACGAGAGGGCCAGAAAACGGTTGGTCCAACACGGCTGTCGGGTCGACTCAGAGACTCATATCGTCAAATTTCCTCGCCATGTGATTGAACATTTCAGAGCTGCCTATCCCCCGACCTTCACCTTCCACGGGCGCGACCCACACTTTGACCGGACCATTCCCGACGACGGGCCGCTGGTGATGACCGGCAGTTCGGCCCCCAATATCATCGACCCCATCAGCCAGCGTGAACGCCGCGCCCGCTCCGAGGATATGGCCCGGATTGCCCACCTTTTCAACGAGCTTCCGGCGCT
>Ga0210124_1000126_pt1 | contig 43986 bp, 37 predicted proteins | sample Muzzi_PWC_D2_FD_185554 | JGI IMG/M metagenome (GOLD analysis project Ga0210124, IMG submission 185554) | Wetland microbial communities from San Francisco Bay, California, USA, that impact long-term carbon sequestration - Muzzi_PWC_D2 (SPAdes) | ecosystem: Environmental > Aquatic > Marine >...
AAGCCGGAACCGAGGCCTCGCCGCTCTCCGCCGCGTTGTGCAGGAGTTGTTCCAGGAACAGCGGGTTGCCTTCGGCGCGCGCGATGCAATTGAGCACCGTTTCTTCCGTCGCTTCCCCGCCGGCCTCGGCCAGTTGCAGCGCATGCTCGCGGCGCAGCGGACCCAGGTCGATCGTCAGCAGCCCCGCCCCTCGCGCCTGGCTCCGCCACGCGCGGTCGAGCGGATCGCCATCCACCCGGCTGGTCATCACCAGGAGGACGGGGCACTCGGCGGTTACGGTCGCGATCTCGGCAAGGTGCTGCAGCGTTTCCCCGTCGGCCCAATGCAGGTCCTCGACGACCAGCAGGCTGGGCCGGCGCCGACTGTCCGCCCGCACCAGATCGCCCGCCAGGCGCCGCAGGCCCAGGGCGCGCGTTTCGCTGTCCATCGCCTCGTACAGGCTGCGCAACTCGCGCGACAGCGGCAGGCCGAGCAGGCTGAGCAGGAAGGCTTTCTGGTCGTTGCGGACGAGTCCTGCGTCGATCGCCGACTCGGCGGCGGCCAGCCCGGCGGCCTCGTCGCCCGGCGGCAGCGCCAGCAGGCTGCGCACCAGCGCCGGAATGGCTTCCTGCCCGCTGCCCACGCCGAAATCGAACACCAGCCCGCGGTGCAGCGCAAAGCCTTCGCGGCGCGCAGTCGTCATCACCTCGTCGAGCAGCCGGGTCTTGCCGATGCCCGCCTCGCCGCGCAGCAGCACCGCCTGGCCCTCGCCGTCTTGCCGGCAGGTCTCGAGCAGGCCCTGGAGCTGCCGCAGCTCGGCCTGCCGGCCCACGAAGGGCGTGCGGTAGGCCGGTTCGGTACCCTGGCGCGTCCCGACCAGGCGCCAGACGGGCACGGGCTGAGCCAACCCCTTGACCGGCAGTTCGCCCAAGGCCTCGCAGTCGAAGCGCCCGGCGATGGCGCCGTACACGGCGCCGGAGACCAGGGTCTGGCCCGGGCGGGCCATTTCGACCAGTCGGGCGGCCAGATTGACGGATTCGCCGAGCACGGTGTAGCTGCCCTCGCCACCCAATCCGCCCGCCACGACCTGCCCGGCGGCGACCCCGACGTGCACCGCCAAGGGGCGGCCCGCCTCTTCGCCGAGCGCGGCGACCCGGCGATGGATCTCGCCGGCGGCGCGCGCGGCGCGCTGCGGGTCGTCGTCGTGCGCGACCGGGGCGCCGAACAGCGCCATCACGGCATCGCCGATGTGCTTGTCGATGCTGCCCCCGAAGCGGGCGATGATCTCGTCCACCAGATCGAAGAAGCGCGTCATCAGGGAATGCAGGTCCTCGGCGTCCATCGTCGCCGAGAGCGCCGTGAAGCCGACCAGATCGGCGAAAAGTATTGTGACCTGGCGGCGTTCGCCGAGCACCTCGACGTCCGGCACAGCGGCGGGCCTCGGCGCCTCGGCCGCAGCCTCCGGTTTATCCGCCGCAGAACCGTGCGTCGGCCTGGTTGGCGAACCCGCAGGCGGGGCAGCCGGCCGGCAGCGACGCCCCGCAATCGGCGCAAAATCTCCGATCCGGGCTGTTGTCCTTGCCGCAGGCGGGGCAGCGCATGGCGGAATCCGCCTCTCTGTGGCGCGGTTTTCGGGTCGCGAGGCGATGCTAGGGCGCCGGGACGAAGCAGGGCAAGCCCGCAAATGGACCCGGCAGCGGCCCGGCCCGAGCGCAGATAGCCTTGATTTTTAAATTGGTTGGGGGAAACTGCTCGGAGGATCGAGCGCAGACGCCGCCGCGGCCGGCCGCGACCGCTATGACACAGGATTGTCGCTTCGCGCCGGCCCGCGGGTGGCCTTAAAAACGGGGGGATGATCCAATTCGGGACAAAGCGGAATGATTCGGGGCAGCCGCCGACGCGCCGATACCGAGCGACGGGACGACGGGCCCGGCACCTACGCCGGTGGGCCTGCGACCGTGATCCAGGCCGACCTGACGATCGCCGGCGATTTGACGACGGACGGCGCCATCGTGATCGAAGGAACGGTCATCGGCACGGTCAATGGGCGCGAGGTCACGGTGCGCGAGTGCGGCCAGGTCGAAGGCATGATTCTGGCCGAGACCGCCTTCATCGAAGGTGTCGTAGTCGGGCCCATTCAGGCGAACAGCGTCACGCTCTATACCTCGGCGCATGTGGTGGGCAACGTGTTCCACCACGAGCTCACGGTCCAGCCCGGGGCCACGATCGAGGGCCGCCGGCCATGGCGTCCCCATATCGACAGAAAACAAGTTCCGGCCTAACCGGAACGGACCGGCACGCGATGCCCCGTTTCGGGGTATGATTAGGAAACTCGACGAAGCCATCAAAGACGGCACAAGGGAGAACGCGATGTTCACATCTGGAAGCAAGCCCGAGGGCGACGTCTCGGCCACGGCATCGGCACCGGTGCGCGGCAAGGGCGGCGAGACTTCGGTGATCAGCCCGGACCTGAAGATCACCGGCAACCTGGAGAGCGCCGGCGAGATTCACGTCAAGGGTACGGTCGAAGGCGATATCCGCAGCCGCAGTGTCACGGTCGGAGAAGGCGCCACGGTGACCGGCGCCATCATCGCCGACTCGGTCCACGTCTCGGGCGCGCTCAACGGTCAGATCGAGGCGCCCAACGTGACCATCGCGCGCGGCGCGAAGGTGCAGGGCGACATCGTCCACCAGACATTGTCGATCGAGGCCGGGGCGGAAATCGAAGGGCAGATCCGCCGGCTAGAGACGCGCAAGACCGCGACCCAGAGCAGCATCTCGCCGCTCAAGCCGACCGGCGAGCCGGCCAAGGCCGCGAGCGGGTCGGCAACGGCGGGCGAGAAGCGGGCGGCCGGCGGCGCCTGAGCCGCCGTTCAGGCGCCCCCCTCGGCGCCACCGATCTCGAAGTCGTAGGAGATCTCGGCGGATTTGTTGAGCATCGCGCTCGCCGAGCAGTACTTCTCGGCCGAGAGGTCGATGGCGCGCCCGACCTTGTTCGGGTCGAGACCGCGGCCGGTCACGACGAAGTGCAGATGAATCTTGGTGAAGACCTTGGGCGTCGTTTCGGCGCGCTCGGCTTCGATCAGCACCTCGCAGCCGGTCAGCTCCTGCCGGCCCTTGCGCAGGATATCGACCACGTCGAAGGAGGTGCAGCCGCCGAGCCCGATCAGCAGCATCTCCATGGGCCGGACGCCGAGATTGTTGCCGCCGGCCGCCACGGCCCCATCCATCACGACGCTGTGCCCGCTGCCGGACTGACCGACGAAGCAGACACCTTCCAGCCACTTCACGCGCGCGCTTGTCATGGCGCCGGATGCTAGCGCGCCGGACGCCGCGGCGCCAGCCTGAGTCTCGGCGGTGGGGCGCCCGGAGTCAGGAGCCGGCCGGCCGCCCAAGCTCCCGGCTAATCTGCGCCAGAGCGGCCTCGATCTTGAGCCGCAGCAGTTTGCGGCCGCGCTCTGCGGAGGCCCGCGTCGGGTCGCCGGCCACGCCGGTCGGCTCGGTGTAGTTGCCGCCGTTGGGCGCGAGGCGGTCCATCCGCACGCCGTCGGGGTAGACCGCCATCAGCTCCGAGGTATCGCGAATGCCGGCGTGGGTGCCGATGTCCTCGCGCGTTTCGCCTTGCGCCATGAGCCAGTCAACCTGACCGTTCTTGTAGTAATAATCGTCGACCTGTAGGACACGCACGCCAGTGCCGGCCCATTCCGCGTTCAGCTTGTCGGCCACGCGCGCCTGCGTCGCCTGGTTGCCGCCATGTTCGCCAATGAACAGGATATTGGTGAAGCCATGCGCACGCAGGCTCCGCGCGGCGCTTTCCAGGACCGCGGCAAAGACATCCTCGCTCACACTGAGGGTCCCGGCCAGCAGCATGTGCCCCTCCGGCGGATCGATGCTGCCCTCGGGCACGTAGGCGATGACCGGCGCGACCAGGGCATTGCCCAGCGCGCGGGCGATCTCGCCGGCCGTGTAGTGGACGATGTAGTTGTGCTTGCCGAGCACGACGTGCGGGCCGTTCTGCTCGGTCCCGCCGGTCGGTACGATGGCGGTCGTCTTGCCGTGCTGGATGGCCTCGCGCACCTCGACCCAGGTCATCTCCTCGAGATAGACGTTCTTGGGGATCGGTGCGGTCAGCGTCCGCGACCAGGGGGTCGCCATCAGCGCCCCGACCAGAAGTAGAAGAAGCAAGCCTTGTCGTACTCGCGGAGTCATGCGCGTCGCTCCCTTTCGTCGGTGCGCAGAAGTGCCGCGGCCTTGCGGAACGGCAGGGCATAGAGCTTCCACACGCTGTCATAGTCGCGGTGCTCGCCGGCGTAGAGGCCATAACGGATGTCCTCGCGGCCGCGCGGCACGTAGAGCGTTCCGGCGGACCAGTCCCAGAACGCGAAGATGAAACCGAGGTTGCGGTCGAAATGCCGCGGCGCATCGCTGTGGTGGATTTGATGCTGTGCCGGACTGATCAGCAGATGACTGAGCCAACCCGGATAGGGCAGCCAGATGTGGCTGTGCCGCAGGTTGTAGCCGAACAGGTAGAACAGGAAGACGCCCAGGTTCAGCTTCAGCACGGTGAATTCGGCGCCGGCCGCGCCGTAACGATGCATGAAGACGGCGTGCGCGACGCCGGTCAGGAGCCCGACCAGGGAGCCACTCAGCAGGTCGTCGACCGGGTGCATGCGATAGACCGTGATCGGCGTCATCACCTCGGCCGAGTGGTGGACCTTGTGGAACTCCCACAGCAGCGGCACCTTGTGCTGCATGTAGTGCGCGCAGAACAGGCCCAGGTCCATGGCCAGCAGGACCGCCGCGGTCAGCAGCGCCAGCGCCAGCGCGCCCGGCTGCGCGGCGGCGGCCGGCCCCCAAAACGCATCCATCAGCGGTGTCAGGGCAGCCGAGACCGACGCCGCGCCGATCAGCATCGGCGCGAACAGCAAAGCGGTCCCCGCCCGGTTGACCAGGAAGTAGAGGTAGTCGACCTGGGCCGAGGGATGGCGGTAGACGGCCTTCGGAAAGCAGAAGCGCAGGAAGCCGCGCAGCCCGCCGTAGCCGCCGGCCGGCCGGACCGCCAGAAAGACCAGAAGCGCAAGCCCCAGGGCAGTGCCGAGGTAGAGCACGTGGACGCGCTGGTCGGGCAAGAACGGGTAGAACAGCGGCGAGACGATCTTCGCTATCAGTGTCTGTAGGGCATCCATGCGATTGCGCTCGCGGCATCGAGGCTCGACGCCCCATGACACCACCCCGCCGTTAAGGTGGGATTAACGGAATGCCCCGCCCGATGTCCCATGGCCGAAGGTTAATGTTTTTAACCTTGACGGCGACGACCGCGCGCAGCGCTCAATCGGATCTCGGTCCGCGGAGCCGGCGTTCGAGAAGGCTGATCACGTAGAGGACGAGGACCGCGAAGACGGTGGCAAGGACGGCGATCACGTAATACCCGCCGCCGCAGGCCACTCCGACCGCGCCCGACATCCACAGGCTGGCTCCGGTCGTCAGTCCCGTAACGCCCTCGCCGCCGCGGATGATCGCCCCGGCGCCCAGGAAGGCCACGCCGGTGATCACGGCGTTCATGAGCCGCAGCGGGTCGATCTTTATCAGACCGACCGACTGGGCGCTCTCGCTGATCAGCTCGCCGGCCAACAGAGTGAAGGTCGCCGCCGCGAGCGCGACCATCATGTTCGTCCGAAGCCCCGCCGGCCGGTGTTTCAGCTCGCGCTCGAGCCCGATTATTCCCCCGAAGATCAGGGCCATGCCCATGCGCAGAATCAATTCGAGAACCGGTGTGTGAGTCGCGAGGTGGCCGGAGAACACCATGGCATTCGCCCACTGCTATCGACGGCCGGCACAAAGCATCTTGGCCGCTCTTACTGGATCGGTATCTCCAGATAACGCGCCGTGACCGCGCTTGTTCAAGGTGCGTCGGTCGGTGGGAACCAAGTGCGGTGCCGGACGTTGTATCTGTGCGGTGTCGTTGCTTCACTCATGGAGAGATCTGCATCGAACGCATATATGATGGGTGCGCGATACCGCCGGCCCGCCGAGAAGGAGAGACTCGAGCCCAGCTATGCCGCTATGGAAGATCGAACCCGCCGCGGACGTGAACGACGCGCGCTGGCTGGACCATAAGGTCTGGCGCGAAGTCGTCGTCCGCGCCCCGACCGCCGCCCTGGCGCGCCTCGCCGCAGCCAGGATGGAGCTCGGCAACGAGACGGTGCCGGCCGGCAATGAAGCGCCGAGCGCGCGCAGCGCCTTCGAAGACGAAAAGCTCTATCGGGTCCGGGAAATCGAGCCGGAAGGAGCGAGCGGCAGCGTCGAGAACTCCGGCCGGCCGACGGTCTTGCGCGCCGCACGGCTCGAGAGCGTCGACTGACGGCTGGCGCGCCGATCGCAAGGGCAGTCCGCCGCGATCGGACCTGTCGGACGTTCAACCGCCGGCCGCGGCCAGACCGGAAACCTCCTGATCGAGCGCAATATCGGGCGCCTCCGGAGGCCGGCCCCTGCCCCGGTCCGCACGCCCTGCGAGCAAATTCCGCGTGCGCGCAACTGCGCGTAAGATCCGCCAAAGGAAGTGTTTTACGCCGTCTGACCGCTTTGCCATGATCGCGCCGGCCAAAGCAAAAAAATTGAAACGAGAGGTCCGCCATGGACACCGGGGTTCGGCAGGAATTCCCGCACGCGGTCGAGGTCATCGAGCATACCGAGATTCCCCTGGCCGACGGCACGCGGCTGGCGGCGCGGATCTGGCTGCCGCAGGGTGCAGCGGCGGCACCGGTGCCGGCGATCCTCGAGTACCTGCCGTACCGTAAGCGCGACGGCACCGCGGAGCGCGACGCGCTGACGCATCCCTATTTCGCCGGACACGGCTATGCCTGCGTGCGCGTCGACATGCGCGGCACCGGCGAGGCGGAGGGCGTGCTCGAGGACGAATACACCCAGCAGGAGCTCGACGAAGGCGTCGAGGTCATCGACTGGATCGCGGCCCAGCCCTGGTGCAGCGGGGCGGTCGGCATGATCGGCATCTCCTGGGGCGGCTTCAACGGCCTGCAGATCGCCGCGCTCCGGCCCGAGGCCCTCAAGGCGATCGTGACGATCTGCTCGACCGACGACCGCTATGCCGACGACGTGCATTACATGGGGGGCTGCCTGATCGGCGAGAACCTCGAGTGGGGCGCCGTCATGTTCTCGATCCTGACCCACGCGCCGGACCCCGACCTGGTCGGCGCGCGCTGGCGCGAGATGTGGCTGCAGCGGCTCGAGAACGTCCGGCCCTGGGCGGCCGGCTGGATGCGCCACCAGCGCCGCGACGCCTTCTGGAAGCACGGCTCGGTCTGCGAGGACTACGCGCGGATCCAATGCCCGGTCTATGCCGTCGGCGGCTGGGAGGACGGCTATTCGAACGCGGTGTTCCGCCTGCTCGCCGGATTGCAGGCCCCGGCCAAGGGCCTGATCGGCCCCTGGGCGCACAAGTACCCTCATTTCGCCGAGCCCGGACCGAGAATCGGCTTCCTCGACGAATGCCTGCGCTGGTGGGACCACTGGCTGAAGGGGCGGGAGACCGGCATCATGGCGGAGCCGCAGCTGCGGGTCTGGATGCAGGAGGCCGACCGGCCGCAGCTTCACCGCAAGATGCGCGCCGGCCGCTGGGTGGCGGAAGCCGCCTGGCCGAGCGGCCGCGCCGAGGATCACGTCCTGCATCTCAACGCCGACGGGCTGGGGCGGAACGCTGGGCCCGAAGCCGCCTTGCGGCACGCCTCGCCGCAGACGCTGGGCCATGCCTCCGGCGAGTGGTGCTCCTACGGCCTGTTGCCCGACCTTGCCGGGGACCAGCGGCACGACGACGCCGTGGCGCTGACCTTCGACGGCGCGCCGCTGGACGATCGGCTCGAGATCCTCGGCGCCCCTCTCCTGGAGCTGGAGCTCACGGTCGACCGCCCGGTCGCCAAGATCGCGGTGCGCCTCAACGAGGTCTGGCCGGACGGCGCCTCGACCCGCGTCAGCTACGGCGTGCGCAACCTGACGCATGACGACAGCCACGAGACGGTGACCCCGCTGGTCCCGGGCGAGCGCTATCGGGTGCGCCTGCGGCTCAACGACACCGCCCACGCCTTCGCGCCCGGCAATCGCATCCGCGTCGCCGTCTCGACCGCCTACTGGCCGCTGCTGTGGCCGGCGCCGGAGCCGGTCGCGCTGACCCTCTTCGCCGGCCGGAGCCGCCTGGCCCTGCCGCGGCGCCCCGCCGGCCCGCTCGACGATTCCCTGGCCGACTTCGGGCCGGCGCTCGGCGCCGCGCCCGAGCGGCGCGTCGCCCTGCGCCCCGCCGACTACCGGCGCAGCGAGACCTACGACCAGATCAGCGGCGAGCGGCGCCTGGCGATCGTCGGCGATTCGGGCAACGAGCGGATCGAGCCGCACGGCCTGGAGGTCGGCGGCCACTACGAGCGCGCCTACCGCATCCTGCCCGACGATCCGCTGAGCGCCGAGGCGAAGGTGCGCCACGTGCTGACCATGGGACGTGGGACGTGGCATACACGAACCGAGACCGCCACCTACCTGACCGCCACGCCGGACGAATTCCTGCTGAGCGCGACATTGGACGCCTACGAAGGCGACCACCGCGTCTTCACCCGCACGTGGAGCGAACGGATCCCGCGCGACGGCAACTGACGGCCCCCGGCGCCAGCCGTTCTCCGATCCTTGCCGCCGCGCCCGTCTCGACGGTTGTAATGCGCCCTGATCGAAAGGATTATGACACCCGAATCGGGCGGCCGACGGCTTCGTTGGCATGCCTACGGACTGAGAATCACGAGCGCGGAGGGGAAACATGGCAATCAAGGACCTTGCGGTCGCATACAACGGAAGCACCAATGCGAAAGCGGCGCTCTCCTTCGCCATCCAGATGTGCAAGAAGTACGATGCGGCATTGAGCGGCCTTCACGTGCGGGCGCCGGTCGCGCTGGAGCCCCACGTCCAGCGGTGGACTCCTAAGAGTGTGTTGGACTCGCTCCGGGAGGCGGCCAACGAGAGCCTGCGGAACATCGAAAAGAGTTTCCGCGACGTCGTCGCCGAGGAAGGCTTCCAGGGCGAGGCCGAGTGGATCGTCGAGGAAGGCCCGACGAACGACCACCTTGCCCGCCTCGCGCGGTATTACGATCTGCTCATCATCGGGCAGTTCTCCGAGCCCAGCGAGAGCCAGCGCACGACCGTGCGCGCCGAAGATTTGGTGCATCGCGCCGGCAAGCCGGTCATCATCGTGCCGCACGGATACAAGGTCAGGCCGTTCGAGGAATACGCTGCCGTCGCCTGGGACGGCAGCCGGGCCGCGGCGCTGGCGCTGCAGGACGCCATGCAAATTCTGGAAACCAAGAAACGCCTCGACGTGGTCAGCGTCGGCGCCGAAAAGTCGCGGGCCGAGGCCTTGCCGGGCCGCGACATCATGCGCCACCTCAAGCGCCACGGCATCGACGCGCGCCGGGTGACGCTGACCGGCAGCCGCGACAGCATAGGCAGCACGATCATGAACTACTGCACCGAGAACAAGCCGGACGTCCTGGTCATGGGGGCGTATGGCCATGCGCGCCTGCGCGAGGACCTGTTCGGCGGCGTGACGCGCCACACCCTCAAGAACATGACGGTGCCCGTCCTGATGGCCCATTAGGAACGCCGCAGGCTTCCGGCGAGGGCGGCGCCCGCGCCGCCGCCCGTTCCCGCTTTTCCCGGCAATTATCCTCGGAGCGCTCGCGGCGCACGCATTCGCCTGCCCGGCGCGCCATCGCCCGGCGGCGCTCGCCCACCCCCCTCCAATCCGCAGAACCCTGCGGGTTTCTGTCACATTGTAGGTAGGCAGCCGAACCAGATCGGGTATAGTGACCATATGCGATCGCATGCGCGCCCGGCCACCGCCGGACGTGAAAACAACGGTTCATCCGAAGAGCCGCAAAGACAAGACGGGAGACACAAGCATGCTCAAATTTCGTCAGACACGGCGCGGCTTTCTGGCGACCACGGCCGCCGTGGGCGCCGGCACGTTGTTCGCGGGCTTGCCGCGCTGGGCCAACGCCGCCGGCAATACCCTGAACGTCCGGTTCGACGGGGACATCGAAATCCTCGATCCAGGCTACATGACGGGCGGCGTCGAGATCGAGACGCAGCAGGCGGTCCTGCCGTTTCTCGTCGAGTACACCACCAAGGGCGACACCTTCACGTGGCGGCCCACGGTCTTCGCCAAGTCGGTGGTCCAGCGCGACAAGACGCACATCGACTTCGAACTCAACGAAGGCTTCAAATGGTCGCGGGGCTTCGGCGAGGTCAAGGCGTCCGACGTCAAGTACGCCTTCGAGCGCATGAAGACCACGGACTGGAGCGGTACCTTCGAGGCCCTGGATCACGTCGAAGTCACCGGGTCGCACAGTGGCACCGTCGTCCTGAACCAGCCCTTCTCGCCGTTCATCATGATCGCGCTTGCCTCCGGGCCGGCCGCCATTCTCTCCGAGAAAGCGACCGAGAAGGCCGGCGGCAAGTTCACCCTCGACATTCCGGCGACCTGCGGGCCCTACCTCTACGAGCAAATTCCGGGACAACGCGTGGTCTTCAAGCCGAACCCGGATTGGACGGGGCCGCAGCCCGCTTTCGAGACGGTCAACGCGCTGGTCATCGGGGAGATCAAGGCCGCCGAGCTGGCGTTCGAGGCGGGCGAGGTCAAATGCACCAAGATCGGCGCCGACACGATGGCTCGATATCAAACGAAAATGCCGCCCAACAGCGCATTAAAGGTGGCGGGCGAGCTGCAGTACATGTGGATGGGCATGAACACGGAGCATCCGAAACTGCAGGACGTCCGGCTGCGCAAGGCGATCCAGCACGCGGTCGACGTCGACTCGATCCTGCAGGGCGCCTATTCCGGCACGACGGCGAAGTCGTTCGGCATCGTCTGCCCCGGGCTGATCGGCAAGCGCAACAAGGCCGGCTATTCCTACGATCCGGGCAAGGCGCGCCAGATGCTGAGCGAAGCGGGGGTGAGCAACCTGGAGCTCGATCTGCGCACGCTCAACCTGCAGGAACGTATGCTCGCGGCCCAGATCATCCAGGCCAACCTCGGGGCCGTCGGAATCAAGGTCAATGTCATCCCGATGGACTCGGGTCCGTTCTGGGACATGGGCCAGGAGAGCAAGGGCGATACCTGGAAGGACCTGCAGCTCTGGCTCATGCGCTACGGCACCAACCCGGATCCCTACGAGGCGACGCAGTGGTTCCGTTCGGACCAGATCGGCGTCTGGAACTGGGAGCGCTGGACCGACCCGGAGTACGACCGCCTGTACAAGGAAGGCATCGCCGAAACCGATCCCGACAAGCGCGATGCAACGTACAAGCGCATGCAGGAGATCATGGAGAATACGGGCGCCTACGTTTGGATCAATCACGAGCCCGAAACCTTCGTCCACAGGACCGACATCAAGATCCATGTCGCGCCCTCGGGCGAAATGAACCTCCCGAACTTCAAACGGGCCTAAGCGCCATCCGCGGCCGGGACCTTCACGGTCCCGGCCGCGGATCGCCGCGCGTTTTCACAAGGGTATGTGGTTCTATACGCTCAAACGGCTTGGCCTGTCCCTGGCCGTCGTCGTGGCCGTGGTCCTGGTGCTGTTCTCCCTGCTGCACCTCATCCCGGGCGACCCGGCCACCATCGCCCTCGGTCCGCGGGCGACGCCGGAGACGGTGGCGCGTTATTCGGCGAAGATGCACCTGGACGAGCCGGTCCTGGTGCAGTTCTTCATCTACGTCAAGGACGCCGCCACGGGCGACCTGGGCGTCGACGTGTTCTCCAACCGCAGCGTCACGAAGATCGTCCTCGACCAGCTGGGCTTCACCGTGATCCTGGTGATCGCCGGGTTGACCTGGGCGGTGCTCCTCGGCATCCCGCTCGGCTGCTTCTCCGCGGTGCGCCCGAACACGCCACTCGACCGCATGACCGGCATTCTCTCTGTCGGGACCATCGCGATCCCATCCTTTTTGGTCTCCATCTGGGCGCTCCTGATCTTCGCCATCGCGCTGCACTGGCTTCCCGCGATCGGTGCCGGCGAGCCCGGCGATACCATGGACCAGGCACTGCACCTGATCCTGCCGGCTTTCGCGGTCGGACTCGGCTGGGTCGGCTACCTGGCGCGCATGGTGCGCGCCTCGATGCTCGAGGTGATGAACGAAAGTTATATCCGGGCCGCCTATGCCTTTGGGCTGCCGGAACGCACGATCGTCTACCGCTACGCACTTCGGGTCGCGATCCTGCCCACCATCACGCTGGTCGGCATGGGCTTCAGCGGCCTCCTCTCCGGGGCCGTCTTCGCCGAGGTGATCTTTTCCCGGCCCGGCGTCGGCAAGCTCATCTTCGACACGGTAATGAGCCGGAATTTCCCGGTGGTGCAGGGCGCCGTGCTGATCACGACCTCGCTCTACATCATCATTACCCTGGTCGCCGACCTGCTGGTGGCATGGCTGGACCCGCGGGTCCGCGAGTCGCTTTGAGCCGATGACCCGGAGCAGAATGCCCCGTGCCATTTCGGAGGCGCCGACCGGCGGACCGGCAGCCGTGCCGCAAGGCGCCGAAACGGCATCGCGCGAGCGTCGCGAGAAACTGTTCCTGTTTCTCACCAACCGCCAGGGCGTCTTCGGCCTGGCGCTGGTGATCCTGTTCTTCGCGAGCGCCCTCTTCGCCCACTGGCTGGCGCCCTACGACCCCTATCAGATGGACATCCCGTCGCGCCTCTCCGGCCCCACCTGGGACCACCTCGCGGGCACCGACCAGCTCGGGCGCGACACCCTGTCGCGGGTGCTCTACGGCGGACGCGTCGCCCTCGAGGTCGCCGCCATCGGCGTTTCCGTGTCCCTCTTCATCGGGCTTCTGCTCGGGATGCTGGCCGGTTTGGGGCCGCAATGGCTCGACAACCTGCTGTTGCTCGCCTTCGACACGGTCCGGGCCTTTCCGACCATCGTGCTGGCGCTGGCCACGGTCGCGCTGACCGGCCCCAGCCTCGAGATGGTGCTCGCGATCGTCATCGTGACCTCCATCCCGCAGTACGCGCGCATGGCGCGGACCAGTACGCTCGCCATACGGAATACGGAGTTCATCGTTGCCGAGCGCTCGCTCGGCGCGAACATGCCGCGGATCCTGATGCGCCACGTCATGCCCAACGTGATCGGCCCCCTGCTGATTTTGGGCGCGATGGACGTTCCCGTCGTCGTCACCATCGAGGCGGGGCTGAGCTTTCTCGGACTCGGCGTGCTGCCGCCCACGCCGAGCTGGGGCACCGTCCTGAACGAGGGCTATCTCGTCATTCGCGATACGCCCTGGCTGGTCATCGCAGGCGGCATTCCGCTCGTCCTGACGACGCTCGGCTTCACCTTCCTCGGCGAGGCGCTGCGCGACGTGTTCGATCCGCGTCTGCGCAAGGGGCGCTGAACGATGGCCGGCCTGCTGGAGATCCGCAACCTCAGCGTCGATTTCCGGACACCGCGCGGGCGGGTGAACGCCCTGCGCGACATCAATTTCACCGTACCGAAGAACAAGATCCTCGGCATCGTCGGCGAGAGCGGGTCAGGCAAAAGCACGGTTCTCTGGTCGATCCTGGGTCTGCTCGCCGGCAACGCGGTGATCCGCGACGGTCAGATTCTGCTTGGCGACAAAGATCTGTCGAAGCTTCCGGAGGCCGGCCTGCGCGCGGTCCGAGGCGAGCAGGTCTCCGTCGTCTTCCAGGACCCGATGACCTCGCAGATTCCGGTGCTGTCCTACGGCCAGCAGATGCTCGACATCCTGTACCGGCGGCCGAAGCTGTCCAGGGCGCAAAAGCGCCGTCTGGCGATCGACATGATGCGCCGCGTCGGGATCCCGGACCCCGAATCGCGCATCGATCACTATCCGCACCAGTTCAGCGGCGGCATGCGCCAGCGCGCCGGCATCGCCATGGCCCTGCTGATGGACCCCCTCCTGCTGATGGCCGACGAGCCCACGACGGCCCTCGACGTCACCATGGAGGCCCAGATCATCCACCTCATCCGCGCATTGCAGCGGGAGCTCGAGGCCACCGTGATCGTGGTCTCGCACAATCTCGGCCTGATCGCCGAGCTGTGCGACGAGGTGATCGTGATGTACGCGGGCGAGATCGTCGAGCGCGGAGAGGTGCAGCAGATCTTCTACAACGCCCAACACCCCTACACGCGCGCCCTTCTCGAGTGCGATCCGGCACGCGTTCTGGAGCGCTCACGCCGTCTGCCGGTGATTCCGGGGGACGTGCCCGACCTCAGTCGGCTGCCCGGCGGCTGCGTCTTCTCGGCACGCTGTCCCAAGTCGATGGACATCTGCCCACGGCAGCATCCGCCCGACTACGGCGGCGAGGCCGGCGCCGCGGCGCGCTGCCACCTGCTGGGTGCCGAGCACGGCGACCCGGAGTGGCCGCCGCCCAACGACGTGATCACCGTGTTCGAGGGCAAGGCGGATTCGCCTCGCGATGCAGGTTCCGCGGCAGCGGCGCAAAGACCGGCAGAGCAGCCGGTGGACGGGCGCACTCCCCTGCTGGAGGTCCGCGACCTCTGTGTCCGGTTCCGCACCCTGGGCTCCCTGCGCGCCCGCCTGCGCGGCGTCGACGACCCTTACGTCGACGCCGTCATCGGCACCTCATTGCAGCTTCGGGCGGGAGAGACGCTGGGCGTTGTGGGGGAAAGCGGCTCCGGCAAGACGACTCTCGGCCGGACGATCCTGAAGCTGGTGAAAGCGCATTCGGGCTCGGTGCGGTTCGACGGCCGCGAGGTCCTCGACCTGCCGGAACGCCGCTTCAAGCCACTGCGCCGCGACATGGCGATGATGTTCCAGGACCCGGTCGGGTCGCTCAGCCCACGGCAAACGGTCCGCGCGCTTATCACCGAGTCCTTCGATATCCACCGGATCGCCGACCGGGACCGCGACAGAGAGGCCGAGCGGCTTTGCGATCTCGTCAAGTTTCCGATGGCATTCCTGTCCCGCTACCCGCACGAGCTCTCCGGCGGGCAGGCGCGCCGCGTGGGCGTCGCGCGCGCCCTCGCCCTGCACCCCAAACTGATAATTGCCGACGAGCCGACGGCCGGCCTCGACGTTTCGGTCCAGGGCGAGATCCTGAACCTCATGAGCGAACTGCAGCGCGAGCACGGGCTGGGCTACGTGATCGTCAGCCACAACCTTCCCGTTGTCCGCCATGTCAGCGACCGCCTGGCGATCATGTATCTCGGCCGGATCGTCGAGCAGGGAGACTGCGACGCGATCTTCGACCGTCCCGCCCATCCCTATACCGAAGCGCTGATCAAGGGTGTCCCGCGGCCCGATCCGGCCAGGCGACGGCAGCTGATTTCGATCGAGGGCGAGGTCCCCAGCGTGGCCCGCCGCCCGTCCGGCTGCGAGTTTCACACGCGCTGCAAATACGCGCAGGAGCGCTGCCGCCGGGAAGCGCCGGAACCGCGCGACCTCGACGACGGCCGCAGCGTTATGTGCCACTTCCCCCTGCTGTAGAAACGCCGATTGCCGATACGTGGCACTGGGTCACTCGGGCGTTGCGTCCAATGCGGCCCGCAGCCGCTGCGCCAAGTCGCGCTTGCGGAACGGCTTGCCCATTAGGTGTTGCGGATCCAGGGTATCTGACTCCTCGAGCGACGAGCCGGCATAGCCCGACATGAACAGGACCTTGAGGTCCGGTCGCTGCTCGCGGGCGCGCCGCGCCAGTGCCGGACCGCGCAGGCCCCCCGGCAGGGCCACATCGGTGAGCATCAGGTCGACGGAAAGCCCGTCTTCCAACTTGGCAAGCGCCGCCGCGCCATCCTCCGCCGTGATCACCCTGTAGGCCAGCGATTCCAACATCGCGACCGCCAAGGTTCGGACATCCGGATTATCCTCGACGACGAGGATCGTCTCGCCTCGGCCGACGGGAAGATCGCTTGTCGTCGTCCTCGCCGTCGACATCGCGCCGGAAGCCGTCCTCGGCAAATAGAGCGCGACACGGGTGCCCCGCCCCGGCTCGCTGTCAACCGTGACGTGCCCGCGCGACTCCTTGGCAAATCCGTAGACCATGGAAAGGCCGAGGCCGCTGCCTTCGCCCACCTCCTTGGTCGTGAAAAAGGGTTCGAAGATTCGCTCCATCGTTTCCGGAGCGATGCCGATCCCATCATCGATGACCGCCAAAGTCGCGTAATCGCCGGCGGTACCCTCAATCTTTCGGGCTGCCTTGTCGTCAAGGGTGACGTTTGCCGTTTCGATTTCCAGCCGACCTCCTTCCGGCATGGCGTCGCGGGCATTGAGAGCCAAGTTGAGCAGCGCGTTCTCCACTTGTCCGGCGTCCGCCAGGACCGGCCACAGGTTTTCCGCACGGCGAATCTCGATTGCAATTTCGCTGCCAAGAGTGCGGCGCAGAAATTCCTCCATGCCGAGGACGGCATCGTTCAAGTCGACCGGCTTGGCGTCCAGCACCTGACGTCGCGCGAACATCAGCAGGCGCTGAGTCAGTTCGGCACCGTGCGTCGCCGCGCGCAGTGCCGAACGGACCGCCGTGTCTTCCGGGCCGAGGCGCTCCGCCAGAATCTCCAGATTGCCCATGACGACAGCCAACAGATTGTTGAAATCATGCGCCACGCCGCCGGTCAATTGTCCCATCGTCTCCATCTTCTGAGCATGATGGAGTTGAGCCTCCATCCGTCTCATTTCGGTCAAGTCCGTCGTCAGGCTGCAAATTCCGATAATCTCGCCGTCGTCCCCGCGCAGCGGGAACTTGGAGTTCAGCATGTGCTGGACATCTCCCCCGACGTGCTCGACAACTTCTTGCTGCAGGACTTTCCCGGTCCGCAGGACTTCGCGGTCTGCCTCAATGTAAATCCGCGCAACTTCCTCCGGAAAGAAATCTGCCGTCGTCTTCCCGATGGTATCCTCCAAGTCGACACCCAGAATATTCATGATGTTGCGGCTGACGGCCGTGATCCGACCCTCCGTATCCTTGAGCACGATCTCGAAAGGCGCGTTTTCGAATATGGCACGCAGCCAGGCGTCCCGTTTGCCGATCTCGGTTTCCGCCCGCTGGGTCACGGCGGCGTCGATCAGATAGCCCAGGTAGCGGTCCCGTGCGTCGCCGTCCTCGGATTCGACAGCGGCGGAAACGACGCAGTCGATCCATCGTCCGTCCCGGACGATAAAGACGCACTCCAGTTCCGAGAGTTCGCCGGTCGCCTTCAGTCTTGGAAGGGCTTCCTCGCGGAATTTCTCGGCCGAGTCCGGACTCATGAAATCCGCCAGTTCACGGCCGAGACTCTCCTCGGATCCGTAGCCCAAGGTTGCCTGCCAACGATCGTTGACCTCGACCAGCCGCGCTTCGGCGTCCAGCGAGTACATCATGATCGGCATATGCCGGTAGAGATCGCGATAGCGCTGTTCGCTCTTGCGCAGCGCCTGTTCGGCGCGCTTCGTTTCGGAGATATTCTGGTCGGTGCCCTCATGGCGCAGATAATTCCCCTGCGCGTCGAACACGGGCTCCCCGATTTCGCGCAGGTGCAGCCAGGTGCCCTGGCGGGTCCGAACGCGGTATTCGATATGGTAGGCAATGGCGCGCTCGCTCGCCGTACGGTAGATCTCCGCGACCCGTTCACGATCGTCCGGATGAATCCGATCGAGAAAGCCTGCGTTCGTCGAGCTGATCGGCACGTCGCGCTGCTTGGCCTGCGGCTCGCTCGCCATGTATTCGTGCAGCTCGTCGTTGCGTCCATCCCAGTCCCAGCACACGAGATCGGTTTGCCGAAACGCGCGCTCCAAAAAAGACCGGTATTTCCGGGCCTCGGCGCGCGCGGCATCCCGCTCCGCCTCTACCTCGCGCAGCCGCGCCGTCGTGGGATCACGCTCGACAGCCGGCTTGTCGCTCGACGGCTTGCGCCTGCCAAACATCCGCGCCCAGCGTTCCGCCTCCTGTTCCGACACCTCGGTGCTCCCCGCCGCAAGGACCGCTCAAGCTCTACGCCATAGAGATTAAAGCTTCTTGTTCTCGTCTGACCATGATATCCGCCCCGACCTGCCCGGGCCCCGGGATGGGGCCCCTCACGCGAGATATTTCGCGACTGCATCCTCGTTCCACGCAAGGCCCACCCCCGGAGCCTCCCGCGCCGTGGCGGCGCCGCCCTCCAGCACGAGCGGCTCCCGCAGGATCGGGCCGGCCCAGTCGACGTATTCGAGCCAGTGGCGGCCGCTCGTCGCCGCCAGCAGATGGGCGCTCACTTCCGGGAACAGGTGACACGACAACGGCACGCCGCGCGCCTCGGCCAGCGCTGCGGCCCGCAGCCATCCCGTCACGCCGCCGATCTTCATCGCATCGGCCATGAAGTAGTCGCAGGCGCCGGCGGCAAGGGCCTTTTCCATGTCGTGCGGCCCCCAGCAGTTCTCACCGAGCTGGATGGGGACCGGGGATACGGCGCGGATCTCGGCATGGCCCTCGTAATCGTCGCAACGGGTCGGTTCCTCGATCCAATACAGCCCCTCCCCGTCTAGCCCGGTCACGCGCTGTTTCGCCTCCGGAACGGAGAGGCACTGGTTGTAGTCCGACATGACCTGCACCGCATCGCCGACGGCGGCGCGCACCGCGCGGACGACGGCAAGATCGGCCGCGAAGTCGGCGTAGCCGAGGCGCAGCTTGATAGCGTCGAAGCCCTCGGCGACGAGCTGCTGCGCCTCCGCGGCCGCCTTGTCGGGGCCGACAATCCCAAGCCCGTTGCTGTTGTAGGCCGGCACGGGACGCGGGGCGGCGCCGAGGAGGCGCGCCAGCGGCAGGCCGGCCACCTTGGCCTGGGCATCCCAGGCCGCCATGTCCACCGCCGCAATCGCCATACCGACGATGCCCTGGCAGCCCAGGAGTCGAAACGTGCTCTGCAGGCGCGCTGCAATGTCGAGCGGCGCGAGCGGCAGCCCCGCGATCACGCCGTTCAGGGTCTCGATTAGGCGGGCGACGGGTGCGAGCGCCAGAGGCGTGTAGCAGAAGACGTAGGCGCTGCCGGTGATGCCGGCGTCGGTCTGGAGATCGACCAACACCAGCGGGGCGGTCGCCACCGCGCCGCCGCCGGTCTGCAGCGGCCGCGCCAGCGGAACGTTGACGGCCCTGGCCCGCAGGCCGCGCAGCTTCGCCGCTTCGCATGCCATGGCCCCGGCCCTTCCCTTGCGCGCGGTCTGCCCGACCGCGGGGTTCCCACAGCGGCACGATACGGCAAGAGACCCGTCCTGTCGCCCGGACAAGATCAGTGAATGCACAAATTTCGGTGATAATATGTGTATTTTCCTCTTTTTTACCGCTTATGGACATTCCGCAGGTTTATGGCAGATTATGGCGAGACCGAACCAGGAGGCACGATGCAGGATTTTTCCGCGGCGTTTGGGCATGCCCTGGCGCTGCTCGTTGCGCTCGATCCGGACCTGATGGAGGTCGTCGGCCTGTCGCTCAAGGTCAGCCTCACGGCGGTGCTCTGCGCCGGGGCGATCGGTTTTCCGCTCGGCGCGGGCCTTGCAGTGGCCCGCTTCCCCGGCCGCAACGCCCTGGTCACGCTGGTCAACGCCCTCATGGGCTTGCCGCCGGTCGTGGTCGGCCTGCTGGTCTATCTGTCGCTCTCTAATGCCGGCCCCCTGGGGCCGCTGGCGCTGCTCTATACGCCGACGGCCATGGTCATCGCCCAGGCCATCCTGGTGATACCGATCATCGCGGCGCTGACGCGCCAGACGATCGAGGACCTCCGCATCGAGTACGACGAGCAGCTCCGCGTCATGGGGGTCGGGCCGCTGCACAAGGTCGCCACGCTCTTGTGGGACGGACGCTACAGCCTTCTGACCGCCCTGCTGGCCGGCTTCGGCCGCGCCATCGCCGAGGTCGGCGCCGTCCTCATCGTCGGCGGCAACATCAATCACGTGACCCGCGTCATGACCACGACCATCGCCCTGGAGACCTCCAAGGGAAACCTGGCCCTGGCCCTGGGTCTCGGTTTCATACTCCTGGCGATCGCCATCGGCGTGAACGCCGTGGCCATGGGCCTGCGCGCGACCGCCGTGCGCTCCGCCTATGCCTGAGGCCGGCATCATGGCCCGGCCGACGCCGACCGCGGCCCGCGGCAAGCAGGTGATCCTGCCGCTGGTCGGCGAGGGCATCGTCGTGGCGCGCGGCGGGCGCAAGCTGCTGGACGACATCGACGTCGAGATCGACGGCCACGGCCTGACCACGATCCTCGGCCCGAACGGAGCCGGCAAGACGCTGCTGCTGCGCGTCCTGGCGGGCCTTCTGACGGCCGACCGGGGCCGCGTTCTCTGGGCCGGCCGGCGACCCGACCGCACGCGCTTTCCGCACCTCGGGTTCGTCTTTCAGAGGCCCATACTGCTGCGCCGCTCGGCCCGGGCGAACGTGCGCTACGCCGTGCGCGCCGCCGGGCGCTCGCGGGCGGAGAGCCGCCGCCGCGCCGCGCGCGCTTTGGCGGAGGCCGGGCTCGACCACCTGTCCGACGCGCCGGCCCGGGTCCTGTCGGGGGGCGAGCAGCGCCGTCTCGCGATCGCCCGCGCGCTGGCCGTCGAACCGGAGGTTCTGTTTCTGGACGAGCCCTGTGCCAACCTCGATCCGGCCTCGATGGCCGCCGTCGAAGGTATGATCGAACAGGCCAGAACGCACGGCACGCGCATCGTCCTGGTCAGCCATGACATCGCGCAGGCACGCCGCTTGTCGGACGAGATCGCCTTTCTGCACCGCGGGCGCATCGTCGAGCACGGCACCGTACACAGCTTTTTCACCGCGCCACAGAGCGCAGCCGCCGAGGCCTTCCTCGCCGGCCGTATTCCACTTTGACCGAAACCCAGAAGGAGCAACGATGACCCGACGGATCTTCCTGTCCCTCGCCGTGGCGCTGTTCGGCGCCGCCGCGATCGGCGCCGGCGCAGCGATGCCGGCCTCGGCCGACCAGCCCTTTATCGTGGTCCAATCCACCACCTCGACCCAGAACTCGGGCCTGCTGGACTACATGCTGCCGATCTTCACCAAGAAGACCGGAATCGAAGTCCGGGTGGTCGCGGTCGGCACCGGCCAGGCGATCAAAAACGCGATGAACGGCGACGGCGACGTGCTGCTGGTGCACGCCAAGCCGGCCGAGGAAAAGTTCGTGGCCGCGGGCCACGGGGTGAGCCGCCACGACGTCATGTACAACGACTTCGTGATCGTCGGCCCGTCGGAGGACCCGGCCGGCATCGGCGGCGGCCACGACGCCGTGGCGGCCTTGCAGAAGATCGCCGAAAGCAAATCGATCTTCGCCTCGCGCGGCGACGATTCCGGCACCAACAAGAAGGAGATGCGCCTGTGGAAGGCGGCCGGCATCGATCCGATGCAGGCGAGTGGCACCTGGTACCGCGAGACGGGATCCGGCATGGGCGCGACGCTCAATACCGCGGCAGGCATGAACGCCTACACCCTGACCGACCGCGCGACCTGGATCTCCTTCAACAACAAGGGCAACCTCAAGATCCAGGTCGAGGGCGACGACCAGCTGTTCAATCAGTACGGCGTCATCCTGGTGAACCCGAAGAAGCACCCCAACGTCAAGGCCAAGCTGGGCCAGGCCTTCATCGACTGGCTGCTCTCGCCGGAGGGCCAGACGGTGATCGCCAGCTACAAGATGGATGGGCAGCAGCTGTTCTTCCCGAACGCCGCACCCACGAGCTGAGTCCGCCGAATCCGGCCCTCACCTCCGGTCCGCGTCGTCGCCGCGCGCGCCCTGCCAGTGGGCGAGCCCGGCGGCGGCGCAGTCCATATCCTGCTCCGGCGCGCCGCCCGAAAGGCCGATGCCGCCGATCACCTCCTCGCCGTCGAGCACCGGGAGCCCGCCTCCGACGATACAAAAGCGGCCCTGAAAGGCCGTGTGAATCCCGAAGACCAGGTTACCCGGATGGCTGCGCTCGTTGTACTCGTGCGTGCCGCGACGCGAAACGGCTGCCGTGAACGCCTTGTCCTCGGCCAGGCGGGTACTGAGAATCTTGCCGCCGTCCATGCGCGCGAAGGCGATCGGATGGCCGCCGTCGTCGACCACGGCGGCGCACATGGCTACGCCGATCTCGACGGCACGCGCCAGCGCGCCGTCGATCAGAAGTCTGGCATCGTCGAGCGAGAGACGCTTCACGGTCAGCATGGGCAAGCTCCGCGGCCGGCATGGATGGGCCCGACCATCCTAGCGCAAGGAGCGTTCCGGCGACAAAACCGGCGCGCTGCCCGAATTACGCTGGCGGCTCCGTCTCGGCCAGCACCTTCCTGGCGATGCGGAAGCACTCCACGCCGGCCGGGATACCGCAGTAGATCGCGATCTGATGCAGGATCGCCTGCAACTCACCCGACGTGACCCCGTTCTTGAGGGCGCCGCGAAAGTGCAGTTCCCATTCGTGCATGCGGTTGAGCGCGGCGATCATGGTCAGGTTGAGCATCGAACGGGTCTTGGCATCGAGGCGCTCGTCGCCCCAGCCGAAGCCCCAGCAGAATTCGGTCACCAGTTCCTGGAACGGCCGGTTGAAGTCGTCGGCCTGGGCCAGCGACCGCTCCACGTAGTCCGCGCCGAGGGTTGCCTTGCGCTTGGCGAGGCCGCGTTCGAAACGTTCCTTGTCCATGGTCCTCACTCCGGGTGGTTCTCGGGATCGGGCCGGCGTCGCGCATCGCATCGACCGCCGGTGCCGCGCCCGCCGTGTACCTTGGCGGGGCGGAGCGCCGCAAGGGGCGGGGCGGCCGCAGCCGCCTCGCCATGGCCGGTGCGACCCGGCGACTCGGGGCCCGAAGGCGTCGCGCGACTCGGCGTCGACGGGCCCATCGCCCAACGGCGACGGGGTTTTCCACATCGACTCGCATAAAAAAGCCCGATTCGCCCGAGTCGCGGGGGGCAAGGGCGGGTCGAATCGCTTCACCTGCCTTGGCGCTTGTGCTAGGGCTTTTCGGTCAATTTGCAATCCATTGAGGGCAAGGGACTCCGATGAATCAGGCTGAACTCGTAGAGCGCGTCGCCAAGAAGGCGCGCATCTCGAAGGCTGAAGCGAAGCGCATGGTCGATATCGTCTTCAACGAGATCGAAGGCGGACTGAAGGAGGTCAAGAAGAATGGCTCGGCCGCCATTCCCCGCCTCGGCACCTTCCGCGTGACCAAGCGTGCCGCCCGCAAGGGGCGCAACCCGCAGACCGGCGAGGAGATCAAGATAAGGGCGAGCAAGAGCCTGCGCCTGAAGCCCGCCGCCAGTCTGAAGAAGGCCGCCGGCTGCTGAACCGCGCCTGGTGACGGCATTTCGCCGCCGGCCGCAACTGTCCTCGCCGAACGGGCGGACCGCGGCCGGCGCGTGATACCCTCCGCTCGAAGTCGGCGCGGATGGGCGTCTCGGTTGCACCGGCGCGAGCTCGGGTGCGTCCGGGCCCACGTTTCTCCAGACCCGATGGCGGCAACGCCGGCGGCAGAAGCGCCGGGGACGTGAGCGCGGGCCGAGCCGAAAGGCGGCACCGGGACCGCTCCGCCGTGGCGCCGGCTATCATAGTGCGGTCGAGAAGGGCCGCGGCCGCCCGCCGCTCCGCCGCGCCTTAAGCCCTCCGGGCGATCCCTCCAGAGTTTCATACCTAAGAGCGCCGCCCCTCCCGGTGGGCCTGCGGGCGATGCCGCCTGCCCGCGTCTCGCGGGCGCGCCGAATGGAAGAGTTCGGTCAGCAGCCGGGCGTCCGGAGTGCGCGGGTCGGGAAACATTACAAAACCGTATAGTTGCCGACCAACTCCGGCAATCTCGGATGGCGGATTCTCCGGCGTCCATCTCCGATGCCCTTCGCCCAGCGGGACCCGATGCCGATGCCTGCACCAGATCGCCTGCGCGGAGACCGCGCCGTATCGCTACGAACCGAGCGTTCCGACAGCCGGCCGTCCCGCCTCCCGATCGCGACGGGCGGCGAGCCCAGCAGCGCGGCGGGGCCGCGTGGCGGGCCCTCGGCATCCTCCGAGCGACCGCGGCTCGTCTTCCGGCGCCGTCCCCGACGGCCGGCGCCCCCCGACCGCGGACCGCGCGCCGCCGCCGCGTCGTAAACCCGCCCGGAGATCGCAATGTGCGGAATAGCCGGGGTGCTGCGCTCCGACGGCCGGCCTGTAGATCCCGACGACCTGCGCCCCATGGTCGCGGCGCTCCACCATCGCGGCCCGGACGACAACGCCGTGTACTGCAAAGGCCGCGTCGGTCTCGCGCATACCCGATTGGCGATCGTTGACATCGAGAACGGCGGCCAGCCTCTCTTCTCCGGCAAGGATCTCGCCCTGGTATGCAATGGCGAGATCTACAATGCGCTGTACTTGCGGAAGCGGTCGCGCGATTTCGCGTTCGCGACGGAAACCGACTGCGAACCGATTCTCGAGCTGTACGAGCGCCACGGCATGGAGGCCACCCGACACCTCCGTGGGATGTACGCCTTCGCATTGAGCGACTCGTCGCGGGACGAGGTCGTCCTGGCGCGCGACCCGGTCGGCATCAAGCCGCTCTATTACGCGCCCACGAAGACCGGGACCGTGTTCGCCTCGACGATCTCCGCATTGCTATCCACCGGAGCGATCGAACGGACGATCGATGCAAACGCGGCGCAGCAGTTTCTGCAGTGCCAGTATTCCTTCGGCGCCGCGACGCCCATGTCGACCGTCAAGCGCCTTCTGCCGGGCGAGGTGATTCGGTTCCGCAAAGGCCATATCGTGGAGCGTCGCCGGGACCATGCCCTGAGGCCGATCCGGCCGCAGAACTGGACCGAGGCGGAGTCCCTATCCCGATTCGATGCCGCGATTCGGAACAGCGTCGAGGCCCACCTGCAGGCCGACGTCCCGCTCGGGCTGTTTCTTTCGGGCGGTATCGATTCCTCGATCCTGCTTTCCGTCCTGGCGCAATCCGGGCGCGCCTCCTTGACGACATTCACCTGCGGTTTCGAGGGCCAATTCGCCGCCGACGAGCGCGAGGCCGCCCGCAGCCTCTCGAACGCCGTTGGCGCAACGCATCATGCCGTCGAAGTCACCGACGCCGATTTCATCAATCTCCTGCCGCGGGTCGCCGCGGCACTGGACGACCCGACCGCCGACTACGCCGCGCTCGCCACCTACAAGCTGGGCCAGGAAGCCTCGAAGCACGTCAAGGCCGTCCTCTGTGGCGAGGGCGGAGACGAGCTCTTCGCCGGCTACGGCCGATACCGTGTCGCCACGCAATGGTGGCGGTTCTATCGCCGCGGGAAGCTGCGCGCCGGGATCATGGACGATCTGGGCGTGCTGCGAACCGACTCGGTCGATTGGGCCGGCCAGTTGGACGGCGAAACCCCGTTCCACTCCGAATATGCCTGCCGTCTTCGCCGGATGCAGGCCGAGGAGTTCTCCGGCTGGGTGCCGAACGACCTGATGATCAAGCTGGACCGGTGCCTGATGGCGCACGGCGTCGAAGGCCGGGTGCCCTTCCTCGACCCCATCGTTATCGATACGGCGCTACAGATGCCGGATGCGCACAAGATCCATGGGCGGATGGGCAAATGGATCCTGCGGCGATGGCTGCAGCTGAATTCGAACGCGGCGCAGGCATTCGCCCGAAAGCAGGGGTTCACGCCTCCCATCGCCCATTGGCTCGACCTCTGCGGCCGACGCCTGGCGCCCCTCGTTGCGGCCCAACCGGTCATCCGCGAATTCTGCAGGACGGACGCCGTCGAGTCCCTCTTCGGGAGCGGCGGGAAAGCCGCGGTCAAGGCCGCCTATCTGCTCCTATTCTTTGCACTGTGGTATAAGGTCCACATCGAGCGCTGCTCGCCAGAGGGGTCGATTTTCGACGTCCTGTCCGTACGGTCGTAGCCATGAAGGTCTTGCTCATCGAGGACGACGTCGAAACGGCGAGGCACATCGTAAACGGCCTCGCCGAGCAGGGCTCGACCGTCCATCACGCGAAGAAGGGCGGCGACGGGCTGCTCCTCGCGCTTGGCAGAAATTACGATATCCTGATCGTCGATCGGATGCTGCCGGAGCTCGACGGTCTCAGCATTGTCAGGTCGATCCGAAGCGCAGGGATCAAGACGCCCGTCATATTCCTCACGACCATGGACGGGATCGAAGACCGCGTGGGCGGGCTTCAGGCCGGCGGCGACGATTATCTGGTCAAGCCGTTTGCCTATTCCGAGCTGCTGGCTCGGCTTCATGCCTTGGCAAGGCGGCCGCCGCTCGCCGACGACGACACCATGCTCGAGGTGGCCGACCTGAAGGTCAACCTGGTGCGCCGGCAGGCGACCAGAAGGGGGCAGCGGATCGACCTGCAGCCCAGGGAGTTCCGCCTTCTGGAGTGCCTCATGCGCAACGAGGGCCGCGTCGTCACCAAGACCATGCTGCTCGAGCAAGTATGGGATTTTCACTTCGACCCCAAGACCAACGTCGTGGAGACCAATATCAGCCGACTGCGCGCGAAGGTCGACAAGCCCTTTGGGATTCAGCTCATCCACACGGTCCGCGGGGCCGGATACAGCCTGCATGCCGATAGCTGACTATCTTCGCAGCACCCCGTTCAAGATTGCCGCGGCCTACGCGGGACTGTTTTCGGTATCGGTGGTCGTCCTGTTCGGCGTCGCCTATTGGCTCGTCGCCGATGAGATGAAGGCCGCGCTGCGCACTTCGATAGAGGAGGACACCCACGCCCTCCTCGACACCTATCGATCCGGTGGGCTCGATGCGCTGCGACGGGCCATCGACGAGCGCATGACGGACGCGGACGCCCCGGGCTCCATCTACTCCGTCATGGACAGAAGCGGCGCGGTTCTGATCGGCAACTCCGGGATTGCCAAACCTTTTGTGGATTGGCGGGAGCTTCTCGTCGACCCGAAATCCTACAGGCACAGCGGCGACGATGACCTGGAAGAGGTCTTGGGACGCGGCACTCGGATTGACGGCGCGACATTGGTGGTCGCGCGCAGCCTGCACGGCCTGAAGGAAGTCCAGGAGGTCCTGCTCGAATCGTTGACCTGGACGCTGGGCCTGACCGTGCTCCTGGCCTTGCTCGGCGGCGTCGCGCTCGGCCACGGCGCGGTCCGCCGCCTCGAGCGGATCAATCGAACCTTCCAGGAGATCATCGACGGCGACCTTTCGCGCCGCGTCCCGATCCGGGGACGGCGGGACGAAGTCGAACATCTCGCGTCGAACATCAACCGCATGCTGGATCGCATCGCTGAACTGATGGCGAACCTGCAGCAGGTTACCAGCGACATCGCGCACGACCTCAGGACGCCACTCGGCCGGCTGCACCAGGGGCTGGAGGCGGTTCGCCGCCGGCCATCGAGCGCGGACGAGTACCAGGCCGCCGTCGATCACGCGATCGAGCAGACCGACTCCATCTTCGCCACCTTCTCCGCGTTGCTTAGGATCGCGCAGATCGAATCCAAGGTGCAGCGGAGCAATTTCGTCACCGTCAATCTTTCCGAAGTGGCGAGCCGAATCGTGGACGCCTACGAATCCGTGGTCGAAGACGCCGGACAGAGCCTGTGCGGGCGGATCGCAGCGGGCGTCGAGATTCACGGAGACAGGGACCTGTTGGCGCAAATGCTGGCAAATCTCGTGGAGAATGCTACCCAGCATTGCCCGGCAGGCACCGAGATCGTGGTCGCGGTGGAAGGCGGCCCCGCACCGACGCTGAGCGTGGCCGACACGGGCCCCGGAATTCCGGCGCATGAGCGGGACGCCGTTCTGCGGCGTTTCTATCGCCTCGAGAAGAGCCGCACGACGCCGGGCAGCGGCCTGGGTCTGGCCCTCGTCAAGGCGATCGCGGAGGTGCACGGCGCGACGATGACGATCGAGGACAATCGGCCGGGGCTGCGGGTCAGCTTCCGGTTCCCGGCCGCGGCGACTCCGTGATCGGCCGCGTTCCCGAGCCGTTCGTTCGCACTGCGGCGGCAAGCCGGGGCGGACGGGACGCGAAGCCCTCGCTTCACGCGTCGTCCTGGACATTTCGGAACCGCGCCGGCGATAGGGCCGCCGCGTCGAGGCCCGTTTGCGCCAGGGCCGGCGGCAGGCCGCGGCCGAGCGCCAGGCCCGCCGTCAGCCGGGCCGCCGCCGCCGCGGTCTGTATGCCGTAACCGCCCTGTCCGGCGCACCAGAAGAAGCCCTCGGCCAGCGGATCGAACCCGATCACCGGCGTGCGGTCCGGCGCGAAGGTCCGCAGGCCCGCCCAGCTGCGCTCCACGTGGTGCAGCTCGTACCGGGTTGCGCTGACGAAGCGGTCGAGGCCCTCGGCCAGGTCCATGTCCTCGGGCCAGGCGTCGTGCGGCGCCACCGGCGTCTCGTCGGCCGGGGAGACCATGAGCTTGCCGGCCTCGGGCTTGAAGTAATAGGTCTCTTCCACGTCCCCGGTGAGCGGCCAGCCGTCGACCGCGTGCCCGGGCGGCGCCGGCAGGATCGCGGCGCTGCGGCGCAGCGGCTGCAGGCCGAGCGGCGCCAGCCCGGCCATCGCCGCCACGGCGTCGGCCCAGGCGCCGGCGGCGTTGACCACGAGCGGGGCCTCGAAGGTGCCGGCCCCGGTCTCGGCCCGCCACAGGCCGTCCTGCCGGGCGAGGCGGCGAACCGCGGCCCGGCACACGACCTCGCCGCCCGCCGCGCGCAGCCCGCGCAGATAGCCCTGGTGCAGGCGGTCGACGTCGATGTCCATCGCGTCGGCCTCGTAGGCGGCGCGCGCCACCCTTTCGGGGCGCAGGATCGGCACGTGGCGCAGGGCCTCCTCGGGGGTGATCTCGTGCAGGCCGTCGGCCGTCGCCAATAGCTCGTCCAGCCTCGCCGCCTGGCCGGCATCCGCGACGTGCAGGATGCCGCGCGGCCGCAGAACGCTCTCGCCCTCCGGATCGAAGGGCGGCGCGAGCAGCAGCGGCCGGCTCGCCTTCGACAGCCGGCGGATGACCGCATTGCCGTAGTTCTGGATGAAGATCGCCGCCGAGCGGCCGGTGCTGTGATAGCCGGGGCGCTCTTCGGACTCGAGCACGATAACGCGCACGTCGCGAGCCATCTCGGCCGCGGCGCTGGCTCCCGCCATGCCGCCGCCGATCACCAGCACGTCCGCCGTCGCCGTCACGCTCGTCTCCTTCGTGGCTTGCCGTCTCCGCCGTGCCGCCGAGGCTGCCAGATCGGGGCGGCAAGGTCACGCCCGCAGGAAGGGCGAGCCGCAGCGACGCTGCCGTGGCCGGGGTCCTGTCCGTCACCGGGCGGCACGGCGGCCCGCCCCCGACCGGCGTCGGCGGTGCCTAATCTCGTCTTGCGGACAAATGCGCCCGCCGCGGCCGGTTAGGTGCTCGCGGGCTCATGCCGGAAGGCCGTCTCGGCCGGGTCCGGTGCGTCGAGCTCGCGGGCGTAATGGTGCCCGGCGTAGACCGCCGCAGCGATGATCGCCGGTGCGTCGCAATCGCCGATCCGCCTCAGCGATCGGGGTCCGCCGTTGACGCTAGCCGCCATGCGTTCGGACAAAGCGTGATAGAGACCGTCGTTGGGCTGGCGGGCGGTCACCAGGACGACCGATTCGGTCGGTAGGCGGCGCGTGCGTCCCGTATAGGCACAGACGAGGGCCGCCTGTTCGCCATCGAACGCCGAAAGCCCGTGTGCCGTGACGATCTCGACGCCGATTTCGAGTAGTCGCTTCTGAGTGCGGGCCTGCTCGGAGGTAAAGGCACTCCAGGCCGCGGCCTTGTTCTCGGGCGTCACCAGGGTGACCGCCCGCCCTTCGGCACGGAGCCGCTCCGCGACCACGGCGCCCATGTAGTAATGATCGTCGTCGAACACCAGGACACGGCCCTCCGGCAGGCGTCCGGCCATGATGTCGTCCGGCGTGAAGATTCGGTCCTCCGGTCCGAGTTCGGCGATCCCCCCGATATTGAAGCGGCCGAGACCGTCCCGCCGCCAGGTCGCGCCCGTCGCGATCGCCACGTGATCGGCCTCGACCGCGAGTACGTCGTCGACGCCCAGCTCGCTTTCGCGGTAGATCTCGACATTCACCGCGCGCTCGATCTGCTGCAGCCGATAATCGCGCACCCGTGCCCACTCGCTCAGGCCCGGCAACCGCGATTCCGCCGTGACCCGGCCGCCCAGTTCGCGCCCGGCCTCGGCGAGAACCACGGAATAGCCGCGCTGACCCAGCGCGCGCGCCGCTTCCAGCCCGGCCGGTCCGGCGCCGACGATCAGCACCTTGGCTTCCGAGCCCTTGGGCGCGATCCGTTCGGGATGCCAGCCCCGTCGCCATTCCTCGCCGATGGTCGGGTTCTGAGTGCAGCGCAGCGGCGTGCCCTTGCCGTCGCCGACGTAGCAGATATTGCAGCCGATGCATTCGCGAATGTCTTCCGGGCGGCCCTCGTCGATCTTCCTGGGTAGAAAGGGGTCGGCGATCGACGGCCGAGCGGCGCCGACGAAATCGACGATGCCGCGCTTGACCTGGCTGAGCATGGTGTCCGGCGAGGTGAAGCGGCCGACCGTCACCACCGGCTTCGAGGTCATGGACTTGACGTAGTCCATATAGGGCTCGAGCGAGCCCTCCTTGACGAAGCGCGAGACGCCCATCTCGTAGGAATAGTCCGCGATGTTGATATCCCAAAGGTCGGGCAGCTCGGCCAACAGCGCGAGCATGTCCCGGCGCTCGTCGTGGACCGGGGCGCCGTCCTCGCCGACCCGCTCGTCCGCCGAGAAGCGGACCGCGACCGCGCAGTCGCCGCCGACCGCCTCCTTGGTGTCCTCGATGACCTCGCGGACGAGCCGGATCCGGTTTTCGAGGCTGCCGCCGTATTCGTCGCCGCGCGTGTTGAACTCCGGCGAGAGGAAGCGCGAGAGCAGGTATTCGTGGGTCGCGTAGACGTAAACGATGTCGAAGCCCGCCTGCCTGGCGCGCTTGGCCGCCTCCCGGTGCCAAGTCCTGTAGGCACGGATGTCCGCCTTGTCCATGGCCCGCGTCTGAAAGGGGTTGCCGGCCATGTTCGGAATGCTGGCAACGTCCATGGAGACTTGCCAGGTATACAGATTGGCGGTCCGCGCCCCGCCGTACCAAAGCTCGACGCCTGCCAGGGCGCCGTGCGCGTGCACCGCGTCGGTCATCAGGGCATGCGCCTTGACGTCGGCCTCGCTCCAAAGGCTGGCATAGGGATGCGGCAGATCGTCCGAAGTGGGATGAATCGAGCAGTATTCCGTGCAGACGACGCCCCAGCCGCCCTCCGCTTTCATGCCGCGCAGGGACGCCAGGGTGCGGGGCCGGAGCCAGCCGAGCCCCGTGCAATGGGGCACCTGATAGAAGCGATTCTTCGCCGTGACCGGGCCGATACGCACCGGCTCGAACAGGATGTCGTAACGTGGATCCCGCGGCATGCGGCCTATGCCCCCATCGGCTTGGCATCGAAGGTGAGGTGGAATTCCCGCGTGGTCTCCGGCATATGCCAGGCACACTTCAGCCTTCCGGGAATCGCGAAGCTGCCGCCGGGCTTGAACGTCTCCGCGTGGCCCTCGTCGTCGGTCGAGGCGACCGTTCCACCGAGGATGGTGCAAAATTCGTCGACCGGATAGCTGTCGATGCGCGAGGTGCAGGGTGTGCACTCCCAAACGCCGGCCGTGAACTGTCCGGTACTATCGGTGAAGTCGTTGTGGCCGGTTTCGGTAGGGCCGCCCTCAATGACGTTTTCGTTCTCCAGATGACCCCAGAACGTCAACCCCGTTCCTTCGGGGCCGTCGCGGTCCAGGCGGACGACAGAAAATCTTCTCAAGCCGAACTCCCTGTTAAGGCGACGCAGCTCTCCTGCAGTCGCGTCTTCCTTCGTTAAACCGAGGCATCGAGCAGAATATGCTCGCGGCGGAACGGCATGTCCGGATCGGCCGGCGGAGCATCCAGCTCCCGCGCCGCCCGGTGGCCGTCATAGACCGCCACCGCGATGCTCGAGGGCACGTCGCAGTCGCCGATCGCCCGAACCGAGGCGATGCCCGCCGCCTTCAGTTTGCTGTCGTCGCTCGCCAGTTCGCGGTACAGCCCGTCGTTCGGCGTGCGCGAAGTGACCATGACGACCGCGGCAGCCGGAATCCTCCGGTGGCGCTCGGTATAGAGGCAGGCGAGTTCGACCTCGCCGGTGTCGACGCGGGCTAGGTTGTGCTTGGCGACGACCGCGACGCCGAGTTCCAAGATGCGGGCCTGGATGCGGTGTTGCTCCATCGTGTGGGTGGTCCAGGCCGAGACGACCGATTCGGTGGTCACCAGGGTGACATCGCGACCCTCGCCGCGCAGCTTTTCCGCGATCAGGCCGCCGAGATAGAAATTGTCGTCGTCGAACACTACGACGGGACCGGCGATCTCGGCACCACCGAAGACGTCCTCCGGCCGATAAACCTGGGCGGAGTCCGAAATTGCGACCGGCCGGTTGTTGCTTACGCCCACGCCGTCCTTGCGCCAAGTCGCGCCGGTCGCGACCAGTACATGGTCGAAGCCGAAGTCCAGGACCTGCTCGGTCGTGAGCTTGCTGTCCAGGTAGACCTCAACGCTGGTCATCTCCCGAATGCGGCCGACCCGCCAGTCGCGAACCCGTGCCCAGGCGGCCAGTCCCGGCAGAGCGCTTTCGTGGGTGACGCGGCCGCCGAGCTCCTTTCCGGCCTCGGCGAGGGTGACCGCGTAACCGCGCTGGCCGAGCGCCCGGGCCGCTTCGAGCCCCGCTGGGCCGGCGCCGATCACCAGGACTTTGCTGTCCGACCCCTTGGGCGCGATGCGTTCCGGGTGCCAGTCCCGGCGCCACTCTTCGCCCATCGATGGGTTCTGCGTGCAGCGCATCGGGGTATAGGTGTGCTGCCCTGAGACGCAGATATTGCAGCCGATGCATTCGCGAATCTCGTCGAGACGGCCGTCCTCGACCTTCTTCGGGAGGAAGGGATCGGCGATGGAAGGCCGCGCCGCGCCAATCATGTCGAGAATGCCCCGCTTGATCTGGCCGACCATGGTATCCGGGGAGGTGAACCAGCCGACTCCCACGACGGGTTTCGTCGTCACCGTCTTCACGAACGCGATGTAGGGCTCCTGGCGCCCCTCCTCGCCGAAGCGGGACGTCACCGAGTCGTTTTCCCAGTTGCTCACGTTGACGTCCCAGAGATCCGGGAGCTCGGCAAGCATCTCGACGATCTCGCGCCCCTCGCCCTCCGCAGTGATGCCCTCCGGGCCGAGAAGCTCGTCGACGGCCAGGCGCACGGCGACGGCGCAACGGTCGCCGACCGCGTCCTTGGTGTCCTCTAAGAGCTCGCGGAACAACCGAGCCCGGTTCTCGAGTGAACCGCCGTACTCGTCGTTCCGCTGATTGCGGCGACGCTGAAGGAAATGCATCAGGAGGGTCGAATCATGCCCGGCGTAGACGTAGATGATGTCCGCATCGGCCTGCTTGGCGCGCAGCGCGGCTTTGCGGTGCCAGCGTCTGAACTCGCGGATGTCGCCCTTGTCCATGCCGCGGGTCTGGGTCGGCACGCCGATGACCCCCGCCTGATGTGATGGGCCGAGCGGCTTGAGCCGCGTGTAGAGGTTCTGGCTGCCCACGCCGTTATGCGCCAGCTGCACGCCGGCCAGGGCGCCGTGCCGGTGCACGGCCTCGACCATGAGCGAAAGGTATTTGACGTCGTGCTCGTCCCATAGACGCGCCTGCGGCTCGGGCGAGTAGTCGGAGGAGGGGTGGATCATGCATTCTTCGGTGCAGACCACGGCCCAGCCGCCCTCGGCCTTCATCTCGCGCATCTTCGCGTGCGTTTGGGGCCAGTTGAACCCCATGCCGCAGCAGTGCGGCACCTGATAGAACCGGTTCTTGGCGGTGACCGGGCCGATCCGCACCGGCTCGAACAGGATGTCGTAACGGGGATCGCGGTTCATGGTCCCTTTCTCATGGTGCTGTGTCGTTTGTGGATACGGTTGCCGGAACCTAGCCTCGGACATAGGGCGACCGCAAGTCATGGCAGTCGCAAGGCATGGGCACGGCAGATCCGTAGGCGGCCCGACCCTCTTCGCCCTCGAGAATGCGTCCGTCGGGCATGCGGCCGCGCAGTCTCGCGTTGGGCGGTCGCCCTACTGGAGGGCATCGCCGCGCGCCGCCCATTCGCCGGCCGCGTTTCGCGCAAGGGTTGCGAAACCTGGAGTCCTGACCCTCGCATAGAGGATTGGGGACGCGCACCCCGCTTTCGGGCAGGAGTCTATGGGCCGGCCGGTCGCCGCTCCGTCGTCATCGCCGCCCCTTCGCCGTCGGACGCCGGCATGGCGAGAGGCCGCGCCGCTCAGGTCCCGAGATAGGCCTGAACGATCGACTTGTCGGCGCGCAGCGTCGCTGCGTCGCCTTGCATGCGAATGTATCCGCTTTCGAGCACATAGCCGTAGTGCGCGAGTCGGAGTGCCAGCCTTGCGTTCTGCTCGACGAGCAGGATCGTCGCGCCCTCCTCCTCGTTCAGGCGCTTGATGATCTTCATGGTGTCCAGCACCAGCTTTGGCGCCAGCCCCATGGACGGTTCGTCCAGCAATAGGACCTTCGGGCCGTGCATGAGCGCCCGGCCGATGGCGAGCATCTGCTGCTCGCCGCCGGACAGCAGCGATCCGTCCTGGTGCTGTCGCTCGCCGAGAATTGGAAAGAGGCCGAACACCTCGCGCATGCGCTGGGCCCTGACCGCAGGATCGCGGACCGTAAAGGCCCCAAGCTCGAGGTTTTCCCGGACGGTGAGCCCGCGCAGGATGTGCCGCCCCTCGGGCACGTGCGCCACGCCCAGGCGGGCGATCGCGCTCGCCCTCCGGCCCGTGATCTCCCGACCCTCGAGACCGATCGAGCCGGCCGAGGCCCGCACCAGGCCCGAGATCGTCTTCAGGGTGGTGGTCTTGCCGGCCCCGTTGGCGCCGAGCAGCGTGACGATCTGGCCGCGCCTGACTTCGAGGTCGATGCCGTTGAGCGCCTTGATGCGTCCGTAGCCCGCCTCCACGCCGGAGAGCTGGAGCACCGGCTCCCGCGCCAACGATTCCTTGACCCCGACGTCAGAACCCAAGGCTCGCCTCCGCGTCGTCCTGACCCAGATAGGCTTCGATTACCTTTGGGTCGTTCTGGATTTCCCGAGCGGTGCCCTCGGCGATCATGACGCCGTGGTCGAGCACGCTGACGCGTTCGGAGGCCTTCATGACGAGCCCGGTATCGTGCTCGATCAGAAGGACCGAGATTCCGCGCTCGTCGCGTATGCGCGCGATCAGCGCGATCAGATCCTCCTTCTCGCCCGAGTTCAGCCCGGCCGCCGGTTCGTCGAGCAGCAGCAGCTTGGGCCTGGTCGCCAGGGCCCGGGCGATCTCGATCCGCCTCTGGTGGCCGTAGGCCAGTGTCGTCGCCTCCCGATCGAGGTCGTCGTCCACGCCGACAAAACGCAAGCAATCCCTCGAGAACGCCTCGATCTCGCGCTCTTCCTTCCGCTGCCGCGGCGTGCGCAGCACCGCCGCAATGGCGCCCGAGCGCGTTCGGCAGTGCATGCCCGACATCACGTTCTCGAGGACCGTCATCTCCCGGAACAGCCTGAGGTTCTGGAATGTGCGTGCAATCCCGGCCTTGGTGACCAGATGCGGCTTGAGATCCAGCAGCTCATGCCCGCCGAAGGTGATGCGGCCCGTCTGTGGTTTGTAGAAGCCAGTGATGCAGTTGAAGAGCGACGTCTTGCCCGCGCCGTTCGGTCCAATCAGGCTGACCACGGCGCCGGCCGGAACGTTGAAGTCGATGTCCTGAAGGACCCTGTTACCGGCAAAGGCGAGCCCGACCCCAGTCAGATCGAGAAGGGTATCGTTCATCGCTGTGCGTTCCTGCCGGGCCAGATGCCGCTCGGGCGGAACAGCATGATCAGCAACAATCCCACCGCGAAGACCAGCAGCCGCATACTGCCGAGATCGCGCAGCAGCTCGGGGCCCAGGATGACGATGAAGGCGCCGAGGATGACGCCGGGGATCTTGCCCATGCCCCCCAGTATGACCGCCATAAGGATGAGGACCGACTGTGTGAACGAGAAGCTTTCCGGGGAGATCGCACCGAGGTTGACCGCGAAAAACGCACCGGCCATCGCCCCGTAGATCGCGCCGATGATATAGGCGGCCAGCTTGACCTTCACCCGGTCTATGCCCATGGCCTCGGCGACGTCCTCGTCGTGGCGCACGTAGAGCCAAGCACGCCCGAGGCGCGAGTTGGCGAGACGGATGGAGACGATCACGGCAATGGCCGCCAGAACGCAGAAAACGTAGTAGAAATCGATCGGCCGCGCGATGTGCCAACCGAACAGCCAGGGCTGTTCGATGCCGGACAGGCCGCTCGCGGCGCCGGTGATCTGCAAGTTGCGTGCGGACAGACGTACGATCTCGCCGAATCCCAAGGTCACGATGGCGAGATAATCCGACCTCAGCCGCAGCGTCGGCCCGCCGATGATCACCCCGGCGAGTGCGGCCGCACATACCGCGATCGGCAGGGTGAGCCAGAAATTGATTCCGAAGTGCTGGGTGAGGATTCCCACCGTATAGGCGCCCACCGCGAAGAACGCGGCATACCCCAGGTCGAGCAACCCTGCGTAGCCCACCACCACGTTGAGCCCGAGGGCCAGGACCACGTAGAGCAATGCGTTGGTCAGGATGACCGTCGCGTACTGCCCGAAAACAATGGGCGCGACCGCCATCAGCAAAATCAGCGCCGCAATGGAACTCCAGCGCGTGGCCCGGTGCTCGAACAGGAACGACAATGGTCCGAACAGCCGGCTGGTGAAAACCTTTTGCTCGCTCATCACATGCGCTCCTGCTCGGACTGGCCAAGCAGGCCGGTCGGCTTGAAGACGAGGACCAGGATCAGCACTGCAAAGGAAAACACGTCCTTCCACTCGCTGCCGATGCCGGGAATCTGGGTGCCGAAGGCTTCGAGCAGGCCGAGCGCCAGTCCGCCGAGCATGGCGCCGGGAATCGAACCGATGCCTCCGATCACCGCGGCAGTGAAGGCCTTGAGCCCGATGAGAAAGCCCATGAAGTACCAGATGGAACCATAGTAGGCCCCGGCCATCGTCCCCGCTGCGGCCGCGAGCGCTGAGCCGACGAAGAAGGTCACGCCAATGACTGCCGGGACGTTGATCCCCATGAGCTCGCACATGTCCTTGTCGATCGCGACCGCCCGCATGGCACGGCCGTATTGCGTGCGCGTCACGAACACCTGGAGCGCGATCATCAGAACGGCGGCGGCCGCGACCAGCACCATCTGGTTGTAGGTTAAAAAGAGGCTGCCGAGGTTGATCCCGCCGAACCCCAGGTCCGATCTGAACGCGGTGTATTGGCCCTGGGTCAGAGAAAGCACGGTGTTCTGCAGTACCAGCGAGACGGCCAGCGCCGTGATCAGGATCGACAGGCGCGGCGCCGCCAGCATGGGGTGATAGGCGACCCGCTCGATGACCACGCCAAGACATCCCACTGCGATCATCGAGAAGAGCATGGCGACGAAGATGCCGGGCCAGGCGCCCCCCACGACGCTGGAAATCGCCGAGAGAGCGAGGAAACCGATGAAGCCGCCGACCATATAGAGGTCGCCATGGGCGAAGTTCAGGAGCTTGATGACCCCGAAGATCATCGTGTAGCCCAACGCCACGAGGGCATAGAACGAGCCGAGCACGAGCCCGTTCACCAGCTGGTGGGTGATGATGTCGAAGGTGCCCATGTCCGATCCTTTCGGCTGGGCGCTGTGGCACTGTGGCCCGGGCGCCGGCGCGGTGCCGAAAGGCCGCGCTAGGCCGGCTCTGCGTGCGGAGACAGGGTCGTAGAACCGGCACCCACTAGGAGTGCCGGTTCATCCGATGACTCTATGACCTATTCCGCAGCGCGGGCCCAGGCGCCGTTCTTGCCCTCGAGCACGATGAAGTTCGATCGGGCCAGCGTGTTCTTGTCGGTGAAGGAGATCGGACCGGCAAGCCACTCCTGATTGTGGGCCGTCTTGAGAGCGGCAATGATTTTATCGGGATTGGTCGATCCGGCCTTCTCAATGGCCCAGGCCAGCAGGCGCATGCCGTCATAGGTCAGCGGCGCGTAGGGGCCTGGGGCGCTGTCGAACTTCGCCTTGTAGGTCTGGATGAACGACTTGGCGGCGGGCAGGAATTCCGCTGTCGGGTTCGAGAAGGCGAAGACGCCCTCCGCGGCGCGGCCTGCGATGTCGAACAGCTTTGACGAGTTGGAGCCGTCGCCCACGGCGATGACGCCCTGGTAGCCGGCCTGGCGGAGCTGGCGGATCAGGAGTCCGCCGTCGGCATAGTATGCGGTCCAGAATACGGCATCGGGATTGGTCGCCTTGATCGCGGTGACGATGGCCGAATAGTCCTGCTCGCCCTTGTTCACCGTCTCGTAGGACACGACCTTGTTGCCCGCCTTGGTCCAGGCATCGCGGGTAAGGCTGGCGAGATCCTGCGAATAGGCATCGCCCTCGTTGACGATGGCGATGGTCTTGATTCCCTTGCCGCCAAGGAACTCGACCGCCTTCGTGGCTTGCTCGTCACCGGTCGAATTGATCATGAAAGCGTTGCCCGGATTGGCGGGAATCAGCTTGGTCGAATTCGAGGCAGTGATGACGAACGGCACGTCGGCGTCGCCGTAGATCTTCAGTGTCGGCAGGGTCGCACCCGAGCAATAGCCGCCGACGACGCCGATGACCTTCTGGGAAACGAGCTTGCTCGCCGCGTTGACCGACTGCTGCGGATCGCACGCGCTGTCGCCGATCACCATGGCGAACTGCTTGCCGAGCACACCGCCGCTCTTGTTGAGCTCCTCCTGCGCGATGACGACGGCATTGGCCATGTCCTGTCCGTAGGTCGCCTCGGGCCCGGTCGTGGGCACCTGCACGCCGATTAAGATGTTGTCCTGCGCAGCGGCGCTGGACGCGAAGGCAAGAGCGAGGAGTGCTCCTGCTGTGGCTGCTTTGCTGAACATGCGCATCTGGTCTCTCCCTGTACTGCTTGATCCACTGTGTCTTCCGCCTGAAACCGGCCGGGGTCAATTGGATTGCTCTGTCGGCATCCACCGGCGCCGCAACCTTTGCACGCGAATGATACGTCTCGCTCTCCGCGGCCACGGTACGGTGAGCCGCCCGATCTCCGTCTCAGGCGCCTGTTCTGCTTGCGCTGGCCTGGATATTCTACTTTTCCAGACAATTTGGCGAAATTCAGGCGGCGCGACCGATCACGGTCAGATCGCGTCCTTGCGTCTCGCCAGCACGCTTGTACATTAATAGTCCATCTTTGATATATCAAGCGGCTCCTGATAGCATCCGCTTCGCCTGCCGACCCGGGTCGGGGCTTGCCGCCCAGCGCCATAGATGAGGCCAATGACCGGCATGGACGCCAGCATCGTCCCATCGCGTCGCTTTCCCGCGACCGCATCTGCATCGGCAGGCATCGGCCCTGTGCGCAGACGCGTCCTTTCAGCCTCAGCCGGTTTGTCACAATGACCCCCCAGCCAGTTGCCGAGCGCCAGACCTCCCAACTCCATAACGCTTACCTGGCCATTGAGAACAAAATCGTCACGCTGGAGTTCCGTCCCGGGGCCATGCTGACCGAGAAGGCGATCATCGATGCGGTGGGGTTCGGGCGCACCCCGGTGCGCGAAGCCCTGCAGCGCCTGACGCTGGAAGGCCTGACCGAGGTCCATCCCCGCCTCGGTGTGAAGATCGCCGACATCCGTCCCGAGGACTATCCCCGCGCCATCGAGCCGCGGCTAACGCTCGAGCCGCTGCTCGCCCGGTCCGCCGCCCGCTATGCGGGGCCCTGGGACCGTGAGACCATCGCCAAGGTGATGCACGACATGCTGGACTGTGCCAGGCGCAACGACGTCGTGGGGTTCCTGCAGCCGGACAAGGCGCTCGACGAGGCGGTCGCGGCGGCCGCCGCCAACCCGTTCCTGCCACGCATTCTCGAGCCGCTGCAGACCCACAGCCGCCGATTCTGGTATCGGTATCACCGCACCGCCGGCCTCAAGGAGTCCGCCGAGGGCCACGCGAAGGTCTGCGAGGCTATCATCGCCAGCGATGGAGAGGCCGCTTTTGCAGCCGCACGCGAACTCATGGAGTATCTGTTCGCCGAATCCCTGGCGCTTTAGCGCCTCGCCCGACGCTGCCCCGCGCCGGCATGCTGCAGCCGGTCGTCGTGCGGCCGCACCCCGCTCGACGAGCCTTCCCGCGTCATGGGCCGCATGAAATGGCACGACATCATCGACGAGTGCGGGCCGACACAGACGCGTTCCTCGTCCAATACAACACCTATCGCCCCCGCCAGGGCGGGGCCATGAACGACGGAATGCAGCAGAATGCCTTCACCGATGGACTCCCCAGCAAGGAGACCGCGAAAATGATACCGAGGCGGAAAGCCATTGGGGCCGACCCGCCCGGAAGCGGCACCTGTCAGACGATTGCCCCACCGGTACAGGCTGTTGATAACATTTTCGTGCCCTGTTCATCGTTTGTGGACAAATCAGGTTCCGTACCACTTGACAAGAATGTTAAAAATTTATTAATCGATAGTTAACCATATATTAAACATTCCGCAGGCAAAATTTGCTAGTTACCCTTTAGTTCAGGGGCGGGTCCATTTGGGCGCGGGCAGCGCATGCGCGCACAAGAGGTTGTAGTTGAAATGCAAGAGCTGCCTATATATAGTAATCGTTGAGCTATCTTGCCTCCGGAAACACAAGAAGATCGACGGGCTCATTCTATGGATTTAGCGACAAGCGGAAAGTTGATTTTGACCAAACAACCTTCCAGTTCACGGCAGGAATTCGACCCCGATGATCTGAAAAAGGTTGAGTTTGCTCAGGGCACGAACGGCCTCATTCAAGTGAAGCTGTACTTTCGGAGTTCTGAGGAAACCAAAGCATTCGAATTCAGGCAAATGGAGCAGGCCATCAAATTCTACGAAGAAATCTGGTCGTCCCGTTCCTTACCGTCTGATGATGAAGCCTCGGTCAAGGTCGAGGATGCCACTTAGCCCGTTACATCAAAACGGGCGTCAAGACCGTAGCGGAAGCCAAGACGGATCGATGGGACTCGGCCGGTAGCGATACCGGGATCCGCTTCTTCATCGCCACCCTCATATTCGCGATCATGGCATATTGGCGAGGCTAAGCCTATGCCTGATCCGGACGATTTTCTGGCTCAAGAAACGCCGCGCCGGCTGGTCCCAGGACTTGCCGAATGCGACGGATTGTGGTGACGCGCCCGCTTCGCTTGTCGTTCGCCCATTCAAAGCGTTGAATCGCCGTGATGTGCATTCCCGATGGCTCGGCTGGCTTTCGGGCCGATCAGACAAGAAGGGCGCGCGCAACTCTCAACTGAGCTCGCTTCAATAGGTGAGTTGCCGAAGACACTTCGCAGGTTCCTGAAAATGATCTGCAATGAGCGTCAAGAAACCGCTGAAATGGCTGAGAATATTTTCCTCCGAATGGCGGCCCTAGGCAGGACCGCCGTTCGAGAATCCCCTTAGGATTTAGCTACGTCCCAAATCCCGTGGACAGCGGTTGGGCAGGAGCGGTTCGAATCTTGCTCGGATACAACCCCGCAATTCCGCCCGACCACATCGTCGCTGGCTCGAGGCTAGGACTGGACACCCTCTGGCATGCCGCCTTTTGATCTGCGCTTACCGCGATTTGGAGATCGCCGGTCGGTAACTTTCGTCTCGGGCAATCCGTGCGGCTTCAACGTTTCTTTTTGAGATCCTGCAACTTTGGCCGCCTTAGACAAGAAGCAAATGATCGAATTCGGCGATATCGGCCAGAGCGTCCGGTTCCAAAATCTCTAGCTTCCCTGCCTTAAAGATTAGAAGGTTCTGCTCGCGCAACCGCTTCAGCGTCTGGCTGACATAAACCGTCGTCAGCCCCAAAGCATCGGCTATATGATTTTGCGTAAGTGGAATAGACGTTTCTCTCGTTCCGTCCGTCTGCGTTGCTCGAATATGGAGCGAAAGCAAAAGATGAGCAATCCTGGCCTGCGCCGAGCGGGAGCCCACGTTGGTTAAGTGGTCCTGTGCAATCATCTTATCGCGTGAGATCAAATAAAGTAGCCTTCTGCTCAAGGGCGGATGCGATTCCATCAATTCATGAAACCCACTCTTTGGAAATACGCACACCGAGACGTCGGTAATGCACTCCGCCCCGTGCAGCAAGGCGCGCGAAAAATCCGGTTCAAATCCGATGAAGCTCCCTGGAAGGGCAAAATCCAATATCTGACGGCGGCCCTGCTGCTCGAAGCGATAGAGTGCAATCCACCCGTCGAGCAAATTATAAAGCTCCATACAGTGCTCCCCGGGCCGATATAGCTGAGACCCGGCCACCAAAACTCGGTCGCCCTTCTTGAAATTCTGAACCGTCTCTAACCGGGTCCGGTGAAATGCCTGACAAACGGTCTTCTCGCTGATTGGGCAGCGTTGGCACGAAGACGGAATGACCGGAGCTCTACCCAACCGAGAACGCAAATTCGCCCCCTGACATTTTCTGACCAGAGTTATTCTTGAACACTAGGACTAGACGATCTATGCTCCTGATACAATATCAAGGGTTGTAAATCTCTGAACTAATCCAATCCGTTAACCATATCAAAAATCCGGTGTTAAATTTGGCGCCAGTGACAGGGATTGACGGAGTTTAATAGCAAACGCCCTCAACACATGTCTTCAAGCTTCTGATCATACAAGAATTTTTTTTGGTCTGTGAAAGTGCGGTTCTGAGCAGGACTCATGGTGGTGGTACGATGAGAAAGCTAACCCAGGTTATACTCTTTTCCCTCATAGTTAGTATTTCTATCAGTTCCGCCCACGGCGAGCAACCGAGACTGGTCCGTCTTGCCTTCACCAGTGGTTGGGACGCACTGCCCGTAATCGTGGGCATCGAAAGAGGTTTCTTTCATGCCGAGAACCTCGAAATCAGCGGCCTGGCGACCACCAATCCGACCGCCCTCATGTCTTCGATTTCGGCAGGCTCAACGGATTTTGCAGCCGTACCGCAACGCAGTCTTCTCATCATGGCGGCGGCCAAGCTACCGATCAAAGTGGTGGGCAAAAATGGTTGGGGAACGGAAATCGAGCTGCTCACCCGGGCTGGAAATGAATCGATCTCCGGCGTCGCCGACTTGAAGGGAAAATCCGTCGCTGTCGGTCCCGGCTCGGAAGCCTACCCCGTGTTGGTTCGCCTCCTCAATGCCGCCGGGCTACGCCCCGCCGACGTTGACATTCGTTTTCTTGATCCGGACAGCCTTGTCTCGGTATTCGATGATGGCGGAGCCGATGCCATATTCGAGACGCGGTATTACACGTCGGCGATCGTCTCATCGGGCAAGGCAAAGGTGGTGCTATCCAATGAGAACATCACCGGCAAACTCGGCCTCGTCGACGCGCGCGCCCTGGTTGCCAACGGCAAGGTTGTCTCGGAAGACCCGGAGACCGTGCAACGGTTTCTCAATGCCTGGGTAAAGGCTCTCGTCTACATCCAGCAGGACCCTGCCGACGCTGCAAGCCTGTTGCGGCTGTTCTTTCACCGCCAGGGAACCCTTGTGTCACCGAAATTGGCGCAGGCTTGGATCACCTTCACGCATTTCGATCGCTATACTTGGACCGAGGATGATATCCTCGATGCGGAATATAATGGCTGGGGCTTGGTCGAGGGCCAAATCCTCAAGGTCAGTCCGAAACTCGACGGTCTTATCGAGAATAAGTTCGCGGAGAAGGCCTGGGCGGTGCTGCAAACGCAATAGCCGGTGCAGCATCTTCCTTGGAGCGGCGCGGATCGATTGTACCAATTTTTCACTTCGTCTCGCCTCGCCGCGGATCAGCCGTCCGCAGGCGAAGGACAAAAGAATGCCATCCCCAGAGGATCGAATCGTCTCATAATGTTAGATTTGTACCTATCAGAACAACGAAATATTGATCGGCAGGCTGACCACAAAGCTGAAGTCAGGCGATTCATCGGTCAATCCCGCACTGGC
>Ga0210124_1000127_pt1 | contig 43594 bp, 33 predicted proteins | sample Muzzi_PWC_D2_FD_185554 | JGI IMG/M metagenome (GOLD analysis project Ga0210124, IMG submission 185554) | Wetland microbial communities from San Francisco Bay, California, USA, that impact long-term carbon sequestration - Muzzi_PWC_D2 (SPAdes) | ecosystem: Environmental > Aquatic > Marine >...
AGGTTGCTGGGTGGGCATACCCATCGTGACATTTGCGTGACCGGCTACTCCCTGAGATGGTGGTGGAAAAGGCTGGGCTTGGTCGCTATAGGGCGTCCCCATATTTGGATTTTGACCAACAACCGGCACGGGCTGTGATGGACGGGTTTGATTGGGTATTGAAACATTCGGAGCCTGTTGACCATAGGATTGTTGATTGACTTCAACCCCTGGCTGATATTGCTGCACGGAGGGCTGAACATTCGGATTTGGTGGCGGAGCAGCATTAGGCAGATTGGAACTTTGCATTTGGATACCAGCTTGAGGTTGGACCGGATCGCTTTGCGATTGCGAAACCATCCCCGGCTGAGCTATATGTTGTACCGGTACAGGTTCAAATGGGGTTTGGGGTTGTGGAACAGGCTTTGGAGATTGATCTGCAGATACCACCGGCACCGGCTCTGATGGAGTCTGTTGCATTTGGTCAGGAAGCGGTTGGGTTTCTGTTTTCTTTGGTTGAGTAGATGGCATAACTGATACTGTTTGTGCTGAATGAGGTTCAGCTTTTCTTTCTTGAGATACGTTTTCTTCACTCTGAGCAACAACCTCAGACCCCACATCAATGGCTAAAACAGATGGAGAAGCCTCAACCTTTTCGGTAATGGGAGTAAAAGGAAGTTCTTTGGTAATGGCTTGGGGATCTATCAGAAAAGGACGGCGCTCTTGGCCGGAGGTTGGATTAGGGATTTGAATAGGCTTAGAGTCTCGCGGAATTTTAACGGGTCGTGAGTCGGAAACGACAATGCCCAAAACACTCAGACCACGACGAGCAAGTTCACTATTGGGGTCGATGGCTAAGACGTGATATAAACAACGTGCCCGCTGTTCATCGGTATTCACCACACTGCTCATCCATAGCCAGGCTTTAGCGTTGTTTGGATTCTCTTGAATGAGCAAATTTAGTAACTGCCGTCCTTCTTCAGTTCGGCCTGAACGAATGGCGGAGATGGCTAATTCGAGTGTTGCTGCCATAAAGGCCCCCGTTTCTTATCCAGTAACTAATCTCATTAACATAACTTACCATAATATTATACCATAATCCATAGGGTAGGCAAAGATGGTTTACATAATTCTTCAATCGTTTCGCCAGAAGAATAACCAAAGCACTGGGGTCATAAGAAGATGTAGCAGCTTGAGCAACTTATTCGTGACTGCTAACCAAAAGTCGATTATCTTCAGTAAGAGCGTAATCACTTTATTCCTTAATGACAATCTTGGGCATTATCGTCTCAACTTTTCTACAAAATCAATGTGGTAGGTACTGTCTTATTAAATCCATTTTACCACAACTATACTCGTACAACGAGTCAAAGGAGTATGGCTTATCGAAAAAGACAAATGTAAGTTGACATAAACTGGTAAAACGGTTTTATGTATGGTATACTGATTTTAAGTCATTTGATTAATATTTTTACAAACATTGCTGTTTGAAAGGAACAAAGAAGATGACTATAGCGCCTCCGGTTACAAGAGATGGTTCCGAATTCAAGGCAACTATTCAGGATACACCCGGTATGCGGATGCTTTATTCAGCCCAAAATCATCTGGATGATGCGGTTGAACGGCTTAACCTTGACCCCAATTTGCACAAAATCTTACGCACTTGCGAGCGGTCATTGGCCGTTTCTGTCCCTATCATGACCGATGATGGCAACATCGAAGTTTACACCGGCTACCGGGTACAGCATACCAGTGTGCGCGGCCCTTGTAAAGGGGGCATTCGCTATCATGCCGACGTGACAATTGAGGAGGTGACAGCCCTGGCGCAATTGATGACCTGGAAATGTGCTGTACTCGACCTCCCCTATGGCGGAGCCAAAGGCGGCATCTGTGTTAGCCCCCAAACGCTATCAGAAAACGAATTGCGCCGCCTGACCCGTCGCTACACCTATGCCATACTACCGATTATCGGCCCTAAAAAAGATATCCCCGCACCTGATATAAACACAGATGAACGTACTATGGCCTGGATTAGCGACACTTACAGCATGCTCAAAGGTGAAGCGATTCAGGAAATCGTGACCGGCAAACCCATTAATTTGGGAGGCAGCCTGGGTCGGGCTGATGCCACGGGTCTGGGCGTTGCCATCATTGCCGAGAGTAGTATGAAACGGCTCGACATGCCCATTGAAAATGCCACTGTTGTTATTCAAGGCTTTGGCAAGGTGGGTTACTGGGCCGCTCATTACCTGGCTAAGGATGGCTGTAAAATAATCGCTGTAAGTGATGTTTCGGGGGGATATCACAATCCCGATGGGTTGGATATTGAAGCTATGTTTACCTACACCAAAACATCTGCCACCCGCACTCTGGAAGATTACCAGGCTCCAGGAGTTGAACGGGTTAGCAATGAAGAATTATTAGAGCTTGAGTGCGATGTTCTCATTCCCGCCGCCCTTGAGGACCAAATCACCTCACTAAACGCCGACCGGATTCAGGCCAAGCTCATTGTAGAAGGCGCGAACGGCCCCACCAGCGCCACCGCCGACAAAATACTGGAAGCCCGCAACATTGTTTTAGTGCCCGATATTTTAGCCAACGCGGGCGGCGTGACCGTCAGTTATTTTGAATGGGTGCAAGGCTTACAAGCGTTCCCCTGGAATATTGATGATGTCCGTAAGAACCTGCGCCGCTTTTTGGATAATGCTTTTCAGCAAGTCTCTGATTTCAGCGAGCGAAATCAGGTCTCCCTCAGAAATGGGGCCTTTATGGTGGCCGTATCGCGAGTGGCCGAAGCTATGGCTCAAAGAGGAATCTTTCCATAAGGCCCAGGCTTTAGCATTGGAGTTTTGATTTGCTCAATAAAAAACTACCGCTAAATCAAATAATTCAGGGGGATTGTGTTGAAGTCCTGCAGACGTTGCCAGAGAAATCCGTCGATTTAATCTTCGCCGATCCCCCTTATAACCTCCAACTACAACAAGAGTTGTGGCGGCCCAACCTGACCAAGGTAGACGCCGTGAATGACGACTGGGATCGCTTTGCAGACTTTGCAGAGTACGACAAGTTCACCCAAAACTGGCTTCAGGCTTGCCGTCGTGTATTAAAGGATACCGGCACTATTTGGGTGATTGGCACGTACCACAATATCTATCGGGTTGGAACTACCTTGCTGGACCTGGGTTATTGGATACTCAATGACGTGCTGTGGGTCAAAACGAACCCCATGCCCAACTTCAGGGGGGTTCGCTTTACCAATGCCCACGAAACCCTCATTTGGGCACAGAAAGAAAAAGGCGCTCGCTACACCTTCAATTATCAAGCCATGAAATCCCTCAACGATGATTTACAAATGCGCAACGATTGGGAAATCCCGCTGTGCAACGGCAAAGAGCGCCTCAAAAACAATGGCTCGAAGGCCCATGCCACACAAAAGCCGGAGGCTTTGCTCTACCGGGTTATTCAATCCAGTTCAAACCCCGGCGATGTTGTGCTTGACCCCTTCTTTGGCACAGGAACCACAGGCGCAGTTGCCAAAAAACTCCACCGGCATTGGCTAGGGATTGAGCAGGAAGAGGGATACGTTAAGCTGGCTCAACAGCGCCTCAATGCCATTCGGCCCGGCGAGTTTGATGAAACCATCTATTCATTCCCCAGCAAGCGAGATCGGCCTCGCATCCCCTTTGGCACGCTACTGGAACAGGGATTACTGCAACCCGGTCAAATGCTTTACTTTGGCCGGAACGGAAATACCAAGGCTAAAGTCCTCGCCAACGGCCACCTCCAACATAACGGCTTCACCGGTTCAATTCACCAGGTCGCCAAAGCCATTCAGCAAGGCCCCTGCAACGGCTGGGAGCATTGGTATTATCTCGATGCGGCAACGGGCAAGCGCGTAGTTATTGATAAACTGCGAGAAATCATCCGCGAAACGTTGTGATTTTACCATTTTTCCTCAAAAACGGTTGCTATTGCGCCAACACTATAGTAATATGGTTTGGTAAGGATTGAAGTCTTAGCAACCAACGTTTGCTTCACTTATAACCGCAATCCTCACAAAAAATCGCCAGGAAAATGTACAGGTGACGAGCGATGGCGTTTTAAGGTCGCTTCATTATCCGATTTGGTTTTAAAGCGATGAATTACTCCACCCCCATTTAAATATAGGGAGAAAGGTAAGCAAGCAAATGTTGAACAGCATCCTTAAAAGCAAAATTAATTTTCGGACTCAATCAGCGCCATTACTGGCCGCCTTATTTGTTCTTTTAGTATTAGCAACCGCTTGTAGTGGCTCGGTGGCCCAACCGGAGGCTCTCCCAGAGCCAACAGATGTTCCAGCAGCATCAGAAACAACTGAACCCGAAACTGTCCAGGCATCTGAAGAGCCGGATCAAGTGGTTGAGGAGCCGGAAGGATCGATGACTCCGACTATGCTGCGCTTCGGGATCGATGCCGCCGATTTGAGTACGCTGGACCCTCATTTTGCGGCGGCCCGGAACGATAGGGCTGTGGTGGATATGGTTTTTAACGGCTTACTCCGTTACGCACCAGGGAATTCCCCCTTGATTGAGCCGGATTTGGCTGTAAGTATTCCTGAGCCGGAGATAATAGAAGGTAAGCAGGTCTGGACGTTTGAGCTTCGACATGGGGTTATGTGCCATGCAAGTCCCCAGACAGAAGCCTACGAGCTAACTGCCGATGATGTGGTCTATTCATTGCAGAAAGCCGCCAATGCTGATCGCTCTGCCTATGCCGGTGAATATACCGATATGACCGTGGAAAAAGTAGACAACTATACGGTCAAAATCACTTTGGAAAAGCCGCTGTCTTCCTTCCTTTTTCTGCCCAAGGTTGTGGATTACTCCGGGGGATTCATTGTCTGCAAGAAAGCCATCGAAGCGATGGGGGATGAGGCTTTTAGCACCCACCCAGTCGGTACAGGGCCTTTTAGATTTGAAAGCCATACCCCCGGAGTAATGGTCCGGCTGGTGGCCAATGAGCAGTACTTCCGGGGTCAACCGCTTCTGGAAGGGGTTGAGGTATTATACCTGCCCGAATTTAGCGACCGCTTTGAGGCGCTCAAGTCGGGCGAACTAGATGTAATTTTTGCCTCAGAGGAGAGTGAGGCCATCGAGGAAATAGAACAAGAGGCGGAGATCATCGTTGATATCTTTGGTGTAGGCCAGGTTGTCACGGCTCACTTTAATACCTCGTTTGAGCCTCTAAATGATGTGCGAGTGCGTCAGGCGATGGCTTACGCCCTGGATAGAGATGAGTTTTTACATGTTTTTGCCGAAGGTGTGGCTACTAATGTTTACTCGCCGGTTCCAGCCCAATTTTTGCCGGGTGGCCTAACCAAGGAAGAAGTTCATGCTCTAAATCTCGATTATGATCGAGACTTAGAGAAAGCCAAGGAGTTGTTAGATGAGGCCGGATATTCTGACGGCTTTACCTTGGAAATGGTCACCTCCGAGCGAGAGCATTACCACAAAAATTACGAAAGCATGAAGGAACAACTGGCCCAGATAGGTATCGAGCTAATTATCAATGTGGTAGACCATTCCACTATGCACGAGATTCTCCGTGAAGATAAGAATCCAATTGTCATCTATGTGGCCTGGCGGCCCAACGCCGATGTCTTCCTAAGCCGCTTCTTCCACTCTGACTCAACGGTCGTGACCGGAGCCAACCCCGACACCAACTTCTCTCACTACGATCAGATAGATAGCCTGATTGAAGGCGCACGCAATGAATTAGACCCCCGCAAACAAGCGGAGCTTTGGAAACAGGCTCAAATCAAAATCTTGGACGATATGGTCGCCTATCCGCTCCACATTTTGAACTTCGTTTACGCGCGTAGAGCCAATGTGGAGTATGGTCATGATTTAGCGGCTACCACCGCCCTCTACCCTCAATTTACAGAGACAACCCGGATTGTGAAGTAGTTTAAGGCATAGAGGAGTTGCAATGAAAATATATGCCAAAATATTACTGACCACCTTACCGCTCGTTTTATTGTCGCTGCTGGCTGCTGCGGGGATTACGTATTATCTCGCCTTCAATGCGCTGACCGAACTGGCTGAGAATTGGCTGGAAACCCGGTTATCTGAAGCTGTGGATGTGGCCACAGAACATGAAGAGGTTTTGCACGCTTACGGCTTGCAAAATGTTGACGCCAGCGTCAAACAAGCCCAGTCCGACGCGGGGATAGCCTTATTAACGATTGAAATCGGAGATTTGGGGCATATATTTGTGGCCGATTCTGGAGGTAACATCATCATTCACCCCGACCAGGAACTGGTTGGGACTGATGTGAGCAGCGAGGATTGGTTTCAAGCGGTAAGTAATAATCAGCAAGGACAGCTAGCCTACGCGTGGCAAGGCGTAAACCACTTCGCTGTGTATGATTATTTCGAGCCGTGGGAGTGGTATATTTTTGCTACCGATCCACAGAGTGAAGTGTATGGGGCCATCAACCAGATGGGTGTCTATGTTTTAATTTTAGGTGTTGTTGGTTCGGTGATAATGGCCCTCGCCTTGATGTTTCTCACCCGGCGCCTGACCGCTCCATTGGGCATACTAGTGGCAGGAGCCGAGCAAGTTGGACAGGGCAATTTGGAGACTCACTTTGCTGTTAATACCAGCGATGAAATTGGTTTACTGGCCGGTGCCTTCAACAATATGACCGACCAACTGCGTGTACTCTACGCGAGGCTGCAGGAACGTTTGCAGACCGTCGTTTCTAATGCCCCCATCATCTTGTTTGCCCTAGATAATAAGGGGGTGTTCACGTTGTTAGAGGGTAAAGGCTTGGCTGCCTTGGAACTTGAGTCGGGTGAGGTTGTGGGGCAGTCTGTTTTTGATGTTTACGCGGACGTACCGCAGCTTCAAGAAGATATTCGTCGTGTACTCGCTGGTGAAACACTGAACTCAATTATAGAAATGCAGGAACTTTTCTTTGAGACATGGTATTCGCCACATCAAGGCCAAAACGGCGCAGAGACCGGCGTCATTGGCGTGGCATCTGATATCACGGAACGCAAACGAGCCGAGGAAAAATTACGCCAACAGAATGAGTATTTGGCTGCCTTACACGAAACCACTCTAGGTCTAATCAGTCGCCTAAATTTGAATGAGTTGCTCGAAGCCCTCGTTGCACGGGCTGGTCAACTATTGGGTACGCCTCACGGTTACGTCTACCTAGTGGAGCCTTTCATTACGGATACGGGCAAGTCCGATGAGGCAGAGCTTGAGCGTAAGGTAGGATTGGGGATTTATAGTGAATCAATCGGTTTCCACCTGAAGTCCGGTGAAGGTCTGGCCGGAAAGGTTTGGCAAACCAGCCAACCTCTGGTCGTAAATAACTACGACACCTGGTCCGGCCGCTCCCCAAATGTTAGCTACGATGTTGTTGTCCGGGCTTTAATGGGGGTGCCGCTTAAATCCAGCTCACAGATTATGGGCGTGATTGGTATGGGCTACGATGTGAATTCAGACCGGACATTTGGTGACGAGGAAGTTGAACTGTTAAGCCGGTTCGCCCAGCTGGCTTCCATCGCTCTGGACAATGCCCGGCTTTACACCGAAGCCCACGATGCCCGCACCGCTGCCGAAATCACCGCGCAGGAATTCATCTCAAAACCACTCAGGATCAACTGGTCGAAACTGAAAAAATGGCGGCTCTGGGTGGGCTGGTGGCCGGGGTGGCCCACGAAATCAATACGCCAGTGGGGGTTGGCGTTACGGCTGCCTCTGCCTTAGAGGACAAAACCGTTGCCTTTCTCGATACTTACAAAAGTGGACAAATGAAACGCTCGGATTTGGAAAAGTATCTCAATATGGCCGAGCAGAGTAGTAGTATGATTCTAAGAAATCTTAGCCGGGCCGCCGAATTGATTCAGAGTTTCAAGCAGGTGGCGGTTGACCAATCCACGGAAGAGCGGCGAACCTTCACGGTCAAACCCTACCTGGAGGAGGTTCTACTCAGCCTACAGCCCCAACTGAAAAAGACCAAACATACCATCGAAATTAAAGGAAGTGACGAAATAACGCTGGAAAGCTACCCCGGTGTTTTCTCGCAGATTGTGACTAATCTGGTGATGAACTCGCTGCTGCACGCCTATGAGCCAGATGACAAGGGCCATCTCACCTTTGAGCTTAAGCGAAAAAATAGCCACTTTATTTTTGAATATGCCGATGATGGCAAGGGAATCTCCGAAGAGAATCTAAGCAAAATCTTCGATCCTTTCTTTACCACCAAGCGAGGCCAAGGGGGGAGTGGTTTAGGATTGCATATCATCTACAACCTTGTTACCCAAAGGTTGGGAGGAACTATCCGCTGTGAGAGCGAGGTCGGTGCAGGAACGCGCTTTGTGATTGAATTGCCATTTTCCCCAAAAAACACTTGATATTGTGCCAATAATATAGTAAGATGGTTTGGTACGGGTTGAAGCCTTAGTAAACATCATTTGCTTCACTTCTGACTCCAATCCCCACAAAAATGCAGTCAAAACCAAAAAACAGCCGTTAACTAAGCGGCGTTGTGAACAACGGTGCTCCATCTCCCATTTTGCAAAGAAAAATATTTCTATGAATATAAATGGGCTGGGCCACAAGACACTTGACACATATGGTAAGAAATAAACCCACACCTTGTGGCTAAATCGTCAACACTTTTTCTGTTTTTGTGTTATATTAGATGGACACATTAGATTTAGGGGGATAAATTCACAAAATCATTGTTACCTTAGCTACCCTCTTCTTCGTCGCCCTTTCTCTTTTCCAAATCCGTCTTCAAACATAAACCCATTGCAATATCTCTCAAAAAAAGCTATCAAGGCTAAGGATAGATTGACCCCCTTCAAGTAGATGACTTAACTAGCCAATAAAAGAGGGATACCACGCAACCGCCAAGTCTCGTTGGTATCCCCCTCGGTTCAACACAGCTATAGAGGCACGCTGAAGCAGTTTGCTCCGGGCGTCTTCTAGTTACTATGCCTTTTTTATTTTACCTAAAAAAACTTTCCGAATGTACTAGACATCAGGATAGTTTTGAACCTGGATAGGTGGCTAGGTCATAAATAAATTGGCAAAACAAATTTTAATATACAAGGAGAATTGTATAGATGGAAGAGAAGCTTAATCGTAGAGAGTTTTTGAAAAAAACCTCGTTGATCACAGTGGCCGGGGGTACGGGCTTGTTGACCGGCTGCAGTCTGGGGCAGCCTGAAGCCGCCAGCGCCCCGGCAGTCCCCACCGCTGAAGATACCGGCCAGGCCGCAACGCAAGCCGAGCCGCCCGAAGCAGCGGTTAAGGCAGTCTATATTAATAAAAATCAAACCATTGAGTGGAAAATTGTCACCAGTTGGCCCTCAACTTTGCCCATATTAGGCGAGGGACCTCAAGTCATGGCCGATCAGATTGAAACAATGTCCCAAGGCCGGCTCAAAATTCAAGTGTTTGCCAGTGGTGAGCTGGTGCCGCCTTTAGAGACATTTGATGCGGTCGATGCCGGCACGGCCGAAATGGGCCACAGTGTGGCTTACTATTGGCCTGACAAAGTACCCGCCGCCCAATTCTTTGCGGCCGTACCCTTTGGGATGGATGCCCAACAGATGTATGGCTGGATTCTTGCCGGGGATGGGTTGGCACTTTGGGAAGAGGTTTATCAAGACTTCAACATTATCCCCATGCCGGTTGGGACTACCGGCATTCAGATGGGGGGTTGGTTTAATAAGGAAATCAACTCGCTTGATGATTTTAAGGGCATGAAAATGAGAATTCCCGGCCTGGGCGGCCAGACCATCGCCAAAGTGGGTGGCTTGCCCGAGTTGTTGCCGGCCAGTGAGATTTACACTAATCTTGAAAGTGGGGCCATTGACGCCACAGAATGGGTTGGCCCCTTGCACGACTTGGTGATGGGCTTCCATCAAGTGGCCAAGTTCTACTATTATCCGGGTTGGCACGAGCCGGGCACTGTGCTAGAGTTACAGGTTAACCGGCAAGCTTTTGAGGCTCTGTCGCCAGATTTGCAGATGATTGTGAGAACGGCTGCTTACGCCCAAAATAGCTGGATGTTGGCTCAATTCGATAGCCGAAACCTGGCCGCCCTGCAACAGTTGATTAATGAGGAAGGGGTTGTGCTCAAACTATTCCCGTTTGAGGTCATGGCCGGCTTACGAGACGCAGCCGAGGAAGTTATTCAAGAGGTTGCCGACAGCAGCCCAATAGCCAGGAAGGTCTTTGAGTCGTTCCGAAAATTCCAGGATGAGATGGCCCTGTGGGGAAATGTTTCGGAGCGAGCCTACTACAACCTTATTCAGAAATCCCTTTAAGGGCTGAGGAGGAATCATGAATAAACGGAACTTTTTGTCACAACGTTGGCGTAAACTGAGCATTACCACCAAATTTACCCTGGCTTCCGGGGTGCTGCTGAGCCTGATTGTGCTGGTGACCCTGACCGGCTATATAGCCTTAACCGTTGTACGTCGCCAGACGGAAGATGCTATCCTGACCAGTATGGAGATCCAGCGGCTGGTGTTGCAGATGGATGTAGACCTACAGCACGCTCGCTTACTAGAAAGGGACTTTTTCTTGCGCTGGCCCTTGGTCGGTTTTGATATAGCCCAAGAGACTTATGCCCAGGGGCATCGTAAACGAATTGATGAATTAGTGGCCCTGGGTACCAGGTTGAGAGATTTACTGCCGACCTCGGACGTGAACAAACCCCTAGCTGTGGGCAATGTCAACCTGAATTTTTACCTTTATGCAGCAGATGAATATGCGGACACCTTCGACAAAGCTGTTAAGTTGGTGGATGAGTTGGACACCTCTCAGACTGGGGTCCAGGCCCGGATAGGGGACTATTCGGCCCTGCTGGCCGAGACACTGTCTCTGGCCAACGATCCTGAGTTGATCTCCTTAGATCAGGAGATGCAATCCTTTGAAAAAGACTATCTGGTGACGCGCCAGCGCTCTTTTATGCAATCAGACTTTGACGTGGCCCGGTCGTTACGCCAGGCCATTAACCAATCGCCAGGTTTTGAGCCACGCCAACAGGCCCAAGCCCTGTCCCATCTTGACAATTATCTGGCCGCAGCCAATGACGTCCTGGCTCTCGACCTGGAAATTCGGAGTAGACTCAACCAGTTTGATCTGCAAGTCAGCGCCCTCGATCCGCTTTCGGGCGAACTGCTGGCCCTGGCCAATGAGGAAGTTCAGCAGGCCCGGCAGCAGATTGCCACAACCAGTCGCTTAGCTACCATGCTGTTGGTTGGGGCCATGGGGGCAGCGGTGGCCCTGGCCGGTTTGATCGCCTGGGCGCAACATCGGGCCATTACGGCCAATATTGTTAAGTTGACGGAGGTCGCCGTTGAATTACAGGACGGCAACCTGGAAGCGCGGGCCGAAATTGACAGCGGCGACGAAATCGGCCAACTGGCCTATAGCTTTAACGCGATGGCGACGCAGCTCGATGCCCTGATCGGCAATCTGGAGCAGAATGTTAAAGAACGAACTCAAGAGCTGTCTGGAGCCCTAGAAGATCTAAAAACCACTCAGGACCAATTGGTCGAGGCGGAAAAGATGGCCGCTCTAGGCGGGTTGGTAGCCGGAGTGGCTCACGAAATTAATACGCCGGTTGGGGTTGGGGTGACTGCTGCCTCTGTCTTGGAGGATAAAACCACCGCTTTTCTCGATATTTACAACAGTGGACAAATGAAACGCTCCGATTTGGAAAAGTACCTCGATATGGCCGGGCAAAGTAGTAGTATGATTCTGAGAAATCTCAGCCGGGCCGCCGAGTTGATCCAGAGTTTCAAACAGGTTGCGGTTGACCAATCTACCGAGGAACGGCGAAAGTTTGCGGTCAAACCCTATTTGGAGGAGATTCTACTGAGCCTACGGCCCAAACTGAAAAAGACGCAACATTCCATCGAAATTAAGGGCAAGGATGATATAACTCTGGAAAGCTACCCCGGCGTTTTTTCACAGATTGTGACCAATCTGGTGATGAACTCACTGGTTCATGCCTATGAGGCAGACGACGAGGGTCATCTCACCTTTGAGCTTAAGCGAGATGATAGCCGCCTGACATTTGAATATGCCGACGATGGCAAAGGAATTCCTGAAGAGAATCTGAGCAAAATCTTCGATCCTTTCTTTACCACCAACCGGGGTCAAGGGGGAAGTGGTTTGGGGCTACACATCATCTATAATCTTGTCACTCAAAGACTGGGGGGGACCATCCATTGCCAGAGCGAAGTGGGTGCAGGGACGCGCTTTGTGATTGATTTGCCAGTTACATAGAAAAATTACACCAACGCGGTCAACACCTCAAGTAATTTGGCTTGTTCTTGCTCAGTCAAAGGTATTGACAAAGCTCCACTTCTGGCGGTGATTGCGGCCTCGATAACTTCCTCCGTTAATTCCTGTCTATCCAAACGATGCTCTACTACCAAGATACGTTCAGGTAGTCGCGCCGGGCCACTGATGACTATGCGAATATGCCCTGCCACTTTCAGTTTGGGATGGATGTCCAGGCGTACAGCCAAATAGTGGTCCTCATCTATGACTGCAAAGCGGTAATGTCCATCGGGATTGAGCGGGGGTAAACGTAATGTGTTGAGTGGATACTTGTCTAACGGCAGGTGAGAACGGTAGCTCAGATAACCGGGCAAAGGCCAGATACGATTTTCATCGTTTACAATCGCATTGACCTCAGCATCTAAAGCTAACAAGATGGTAACGAGCGCATTGATTTGTGGTAAGCCATCGTGATGTAAAGCTTCAGCCACAGTCCATTGGGCTATGGTGGAAATATCCGTTTCTACAAATGCCTGTAGGATTAAACCATCGGCAAAAAGACGCAATGCCTCATCGTCAAGCAATTGTTGTAAGGTAGCTTTGGTCAAAATATGCAGACCATCGGCCCGATTTAGCGTAATCTGCACGAATGTAACCCCTTTCCTAAAGTCCACTGCATTTAGCCGGATCAACCGTAATGGGTAATGTTACCTCACCAAAGGTGGGAAACTGGTCACCTTGAACCTGATAAAGATTAACCAGTAACATCACTCCCGGTAAGGCTAGAGGCTGGCGAATTAACAGGTCAACCTCATCACGCACAATCTCACCAGGCCGAATTTGGCTGGTTGGCAAATACCCACGCATCAGGGCCAAATGGTCATTTTTGTCAAGAACGGTCTCGCCGCCCAGAGGCTGTACTGCCACAAAATAATCCTCCTCAAGGGGGGTCTCAACACGCCAAAAAAGGGTCAACCGCAGAAAGCAGCCGGTACGTTTACGGATAATTTGCTGCTGAAAGGCAATTATAGAGGCTTGACCATCGAGAAACTGGCCTGCGGGCGTCTCAGTCCAGGCTTCGGTCTCAGGAAGATATTGCTTCATTGGGCGAGGTAAGAGTTCCCACAAAAAAGGATGGCCCGTAGGAGCCAAAAAGATTTGGCCTGTGTCAATAGCTCGATTGATCCACGGTATAAACCCCAAATCAATCGTATCAATATCAATCAGCACCCGCCGACCTTGATCAAAGCGGTCTCGTAGCAAGCTAATACTGGCCGCCTCCGGCATACGGCTTAAAGAGGTAGTCGATAACGGCTCAATCGGCTGCTTCAATACAACCTCAGCATAGATTAAATCCGGCAGCACGCTATTATCTTGACCAATAATTGTCAAAGGTGTACCAGCCCCGGCAATTGCTACGACTTCTTCGACTAAGTCTTCGGCTTGCCAATCACCACTTAAATCAACAGCCTTATAATTAGTCTCGGCCAGGGGACGAAACAGAAAATATGCGCCAATGGCGAATCCTGTCGAGATGACAACTCGAATAGCCGTACTTAACCACTTATCCCCTCGAAGATCATCACTTTTTACTCTCATCGACTTGACGATCCAACTCACCAACCGCCGAATCAAAATTCCGGCGAGACTCCCCAAACCAATACACAAGGTCAAAGTCAGAGGGATAAGCATACTATCCAGATCTGGCACCTTATATGAGGCCCCGAAAAAAATCAGCATCAGCAATGGTGGACCAAACAACCACCAATAACGCCGAACTGCGAATAAGCCAATCACCCCGGCTATGACTCCGCCGATGGTAATTTGGTCGGCCTGCTGGTAAAACAGGGTCACTAATTCTTCTAGCCAGGCCGAAAAGGTTGCAGGGATTTTTACCAAGCCCCACCACTCACGGGTGAGTACCACAAACCAAAAGATGTTCCACTCTGAGGTATCGGCATAAATCCAGGTTTGTCCGATTCGATTATGGGCAACCCAGGGCAAATATAGATAAGAGAGAAGCGGTAACAACGAAAAGCCAACCAGAATGGCCCAGCGACGCAGAATAATCTGCCAACGCTTGGATGGACTCGTAATTGGTGTTAATAAGTTATCGTGCTTCTTCTCACGTTTTATTGTTACCCATAGGGCTATGGTTGGTGGCAAAATGAGGGCTGTTCGATGGTGAACCACGCCAGCGCCCAAAACCAATCCTAAAAGAACAAGCCAGCGGTCACGCCGGTCGCCATTCCAGACAATGGCTAACCAATAAGTTAGAGCAAAGAAGAGCGCGTTTAAGCTATATACCTCGGCCATAATTGCGCCCCGCCAAAAAATGAAACTCACCCCCAAAATGGCAGATGTGACAACAGCCATCGCCCGGTTGCGAGAAAGTCTGTGGACAATCAGGTAGACAAAGACCAACGTTAGTAAGCTGGTAACCGTTGACCAGAAGCTCACTCGCCACACAACTGTTGTATTAGCTCCGCCCGGTATCAAGCCAACCAGCCGCACAAAGAGATTAGCCAGAATCGTATACAGGGGATAGCCGGGCGAATGAGGCAGTCCCCAGGTACTGCCGGTCACTTGAAACATGGCCGAATCCCAGCCTTCAACAATCCAAGAGCTAATACCGGGGGGCATGGTTTGCCAGTAAAGCCGGACAAAGATGGCGAGTAAAGGGATAAGTTCCCATGACCATCCGAAAAAGGGGGATAGGCGTGACCAAATTGAGCCTGACTGGGCTGACTTCGCTTGTGGGGCCATAAGCAGCTATCATAAATCAGAGCGATAGCTTTGGCAAAGCTTTATATTTAAAATTACCGAGACAGATGGTTAGCAGGTCTGTCCTAAATTTTGGGACATATTTTTTGAGAGAAACCTGCTTACTACCGGGAGTTAATTACCGAATCAAAGGGCGCTGATCATCTGCAGGATGCAAGTTGTGCTAGGTCGCCATCCACGAATTCCACCAGGTATCGGCCCAATATTTCAGCGTCCCGTCATTCCAGCGATAGGCCATGAAATTATTGAGCCAGTTTACAAACCGGGTGTCTCCCGGAAAAACCGCAGGATAGCCATACTCCAGCTTCAGGATTTCTCGCTGCCCCTCATCATCACGCACGAAGTCACAGTCTTTGAATGTTTCCAGAGCGGCCCGAGTGACCGAGTCGGTGATGATCGCCGGTACTCCGCCATCCCCCAACAGCCACCAGGGGTCTTTTGTTTCGATCACGGTGGCCTGGGGAAACAGACGCTGGGCCAGTTCAACATTTGATGAACCATGCCAGATGCCAATCGTCACCCCAGCTACATCAAGGTCGTGCTTGCGTTTGACCGGACCATCTTTACGAGCAATGCTCACAACCTCGATGCGCTGCAGGCGATGGATAGAAAAATCCACCAGCAAGCCCCGCAGCGAGGTATTGGTATGTTTAGGCAACAGGTCTGCCTCACCCGCCAGCAGCGCCGGTAATTGGTCAGGCCACGGTAGATCGACCCACTCAACTGTCACTCCCAAATCGCTGGCGATCATTTTGCCTAGTTCGCAAGCTACGCCGGTGGCTTCGCCAGTCTCAGGGTCGTAATAGAACTCAGGTGGTGGTCCTTCACTGGGTGGTGGGTTGAATTCGACCAACACCTGCAACGTCCCACGTTCTAAGATTTCCTGCAATGTATCTCGGGTACCACGTAGCGCATGCGCTTTAACTATTAAATCCCGTTCGTTCATCTCTCACTCCTTTAGGTCGCCATCCACGACTGCCACCACGTCTCAATCCAGTAACCAATTGTGCCTTCACCTCGATGATAGTCTAGCCAATTTTTGAGCCAATTGAGGAACCTTGGGTCCCCCGGTCTGATTGCCGGATGACCGTACTCTTGAGCCAAAATTACCGCTGCCCCCTGAGCATCCCGCAGTAACTTCAACCCCAGATGTTTTTCCATAAATATTTTGGTCACCGCGTCCATCACGCAGACATCCACCTGACGAGCCTCCAGCGCTGCTGGCGGATCTACGTGTTCGCTAAGCGTGGCTAAGGGGAAATGTCTGGTCGCAACCCGAGCGACCGAAGAGCCGTGCCATACGCCAATCCGTATCCCTGCCCGGTTAAGCGCTGCCATCTCTTCGACCGGGCTATCCGCGGGCAACATAAGCACGACCTGAGAGGGCAATAGCCGCCCGACAAATTCGACCGCCAACGCTCGCTGCGGTGTATTGGTATAACTCAATAACAGGTCTACCTTCTCCGAGAGCAGTGCTTTCAGGTGGTCCGGCCATGGTAAATCTACCCACTCTGGCTGCACGCCCAAATCCTGAGCCAGTACTTTGCCCAACTCACAGACTACTCCAGATGGCTCGCCCGTTTTTTGATCAAGATAGAATTCGGGAGAATGGCCCTCTTCCGGCGGCGCCGAGAAAGAAACCGCAATTCGCACGATGCCTCTACTTTGAATTTCATCCAGCACTGATTTTTTTGTCATCCGTCTTATTTTCCTTGGTTATAAGCATATTGATGAAGACTATATTTGAGATCACGCTATTTCGCAAAGGATACCACTTTTCCCGATGTGTTCCAAATTTTAGGTAAGTTTCGGATGAAACCTTAAGATATTTGTGCTATAATTGAAATCTATCCAGGTATAAGTAGGATATTAGAGGAGATAAAAATGATAATTTCCCGACAAGAAATTGAAACTCATGAAGCAGAACGATTAGCCCCCTATGCGATGCTCAGTCGTGACTCGTTGGGGCGGGTTGTTGAAGAGGATGAACATCCCTATCGAACCGCCTATCAGCGAGACCGGGATCGGATTATCCACACCACTGCCTTTCGGCGTTTGGAGTATAAAACGCAGGTCTTTTTGATTACCGAAGGGGATTATTACCGAACCCGCCTAACCCACACCGTCGAGGTAGCCCAGATTGGCCGCACCATTGCTCGTGCCTTGCGGGTCAACGAAGATTTAACCGAGGCCATTTGCCTGGCCCACGATTTGGGGCATGGCCCGTTTGGTCATAGTGGAGAGGCAGCGCTGAATGGTCTCATGGTGGACCACGGCGGCTTTGACCATAACTTCCAAAGCTTTCGGATTGTCGAAAAATTGGAAAATCGCTTTCCGGATTTTAGAGGACTTAACTTAACCTGGGAGGTAAGAGAAGGCATCTTAAAGCATGAAACGGAATATGATAAAAGTGAGGTGGTCGATTTTGAGCCGGGATGGCAACCTACCTTAGAAGCTCAAATTGTCAACCTGGCCGATGAGATTGCTTATACCACCGCCGATTTGGATGATGGCTTGCGTTCGGGGATGATTGCACCGAAACAACTAGCCGATATCGAATTTTGGCAACTGATCATCAAAGAGTTGGACATTAAGCCGTTGCAAGGTTTCAGCGATATGGACCGACATCGTATTATCCGGCGCTTGGTTGGCAAGGAAGTCAGCGATATGATTCATGCTTCTCAAGCTCAACTAGAGGAACATCAAATAGAAACCATAGCCGATATCAGAAATTTAGGTCAGAATATTGTCACCCATTCCGATGAGGTCAAACGAATGAACCGGCAGCTAAAAGACTTTCTGTACAAAAACCTATACACACACTGGCGCATCATGCGTATGGACCTAAAAGCCAGACGCTTTATCGGGGATTTGTTCGAAGCCTATCTTAAATCTCCCATAATCCTACCAACAAGCGTTCAACAGCAGGCCAGCCAGAAAAATCTACATCGTACCATTTGTGATTATATTGCGGGTATGACAGATAGATTTGCCCTGCAAGAATATGAAAGACTATTTGATCCAATGACGCGCGTCTAAGATAAAAAGAGCGATAGCTATTGCCATCGCTCCTTAATAATTTTTCAAATTTTAATAAACTAACTCAAGTTGCTACCTTACTTCAGTACCCAAGCAAGACACCCGGTTTTTCCAAAATAGAGTCTCAGCTTATCTCTCGCCAAGCTCTATTGCAAATAAACCTGGTGCAATCTCGTAAAAACCGGGTGTCTAACATAAGCACAGCAATTTAAATGAACTACTGGTATTGCTCGGGGATGTCCATCTCACCTTTTCTTAAATCAACCCCTTCTTTAAGAAACAAATCCATCGAGACTTTTAGTTTGGTAAAGTAAGACTGACCGCCTTCGCCCTGAGTAATCTCTACCTCATCAATCCTGGCATCAACCCGCAAAGCCGAGGTTTCAAAACTGAATGTCTTACCCGGCGCGGCGACTACAGCCTCGGCTTGGGGATTGGCATCAATCTTCATACGTATCGTCTCATCATTATAAGCCTGTTCTGTCATCACGACGCGGGAAAGGGTGGTTATATCGGTCTTATCAAAGAGGCCAACATCAAAGGCCGTAACTTGTTTGGGGCTGGTTCCGGGAATTGACTCCATAATCCCCATTCCACTCTCACCCAAGAAATCGCCTTCATCGGTTTCTATAGTGAAGAACTCATCATAAGTATCGTGGCCGAGTTCAAAGGTTCCAGACCACTGCTTAATCGGCGCGGGACCTTCCCCTTCCCAAACAATCTGCTGCTTGCTTGGCGCTTTGCGGGCTTCAAAGCGGCGTCTGCCAACAATATAAACAATCAACCCAATGACAAGCAGCCCTAAACAGCACAAAACTATCTGTAGCGTGGGAAGCCCCCCACCTTGAGCTGGCTCTGCTGCCGGAGCAGCAGCGGGGGCTTCAGCCGGAGCGCCTGCTTCTGTGGGTATCGGGACTACACCTAAGGCCGCCCCAAAGGCATTAATCGCCTGTACTCTGGCACTGTCATCACGATGTAGATCAACCAATTCCTGAATTTCAGCCGCGATGACATCAGCCGACCAATTTTCTCTGTCTCTTAGGCCCACAGCCAAATTATTAATTAGTTGAGCCTCGCCACCCCGTCCGGCAGCGACATAAGCAGCGTACCGCTCACCTAAGGCCCGGATTTTGGTTGGGACACCAAATCGGTCTAAGCGAGCCGCTGCGGCATCAATGTCCTGATTGACAATATAAGAATCGATGGTCATAATCAGGTAATGGTTTTGATACCCGCTTGACAACTCGTTGGGAAAAGCCCCTCCACTATAGACTGGAGGATTCCGCAAAACATAAAGCCAAGACAAGCCAATACCAACCACGCAACCAACGATAACCCCAATCAGAACACCAACAACCAGGCTTCGCTGAACAAATTGCAGTGAAGGTCTGCTTGATCCACCCATCGATAATCTCCTCACCCAAGGAGCAACGCACGGCTACTCAGATTTTTACTTAACATAACTCTATGTATATTACCATAGTTGATAAAAGTTGTAAAGCACCTGCGTTTTTTTTCATTGCTTAATTGTTGCGCTCTAATACTGGCTCTTTAGGCGCACTGGTTAAGACCTCAACTGCTTCTTCTCCCACCAAAACAACATCCTCAATACGCACGCCGCCCCAACCAGGGATATAAATACCCGGCTCAACGGTCATCACCACTCCGGCCGGCACTTCACCGGGATAGGTGAAGCTATAGCGAGGGCTTTCATGAACATCAAGGCCCAGGCTATGCCCCAAACCATGTCCAAAGTAATCACTATATCCGGCCTCTGCAATAACATCTCTGGCCAACTTATCAACTACTTCGCCTGTCATGCCCCCTTTAGCGCCTCTTATCGCTGCCTGTTGGGCCTGATACACCGTATTCCATACATTCAGATATTTATCACTGGCCGGCTCTCCCAAGCAGACGGTACGGGTCAGGTCCGAGCAATAACCATCTACGACACAGCCAAAATCCATAGTAATCGGTTCACCCGCCTGAATAACCTGGTCGGTGGCCCGCGCATGGGGCTTGGCCGCATTAACACCCGAAGCCACAACCGGTGCAAATGACAAGGCTGATGCCCCCCGAGTTCGCATATAGGTTTCCAACTCCCAGGCCACCTGTAGTTCGGTCATCCCCGGCTGCATCCAGCCGGTAATATGAACCAATGCCTCATCGGCCAGCGCAATGGCTTTTTTAAGGCTGGCGATTTCATCCGCATCTTTTAGCATCCGCACTTGCTCAACAAAGCCTTCGGTATGAACCAGTATCAAGCGACCCTCTAAGGCTCGCTCCCATTTATGCAGAGAGGCCACGTCCAGATGACCGGCCTCAAAGCCTACGCGACGGCCTCCTAAGCCTAGCCCCCGCAATATCTCCAGCATATTGTCGGCAAAGCCATACCCCACTTCTAACAGTTGCCAGTCGGGGCATTGCTGACGCACCTGCTCATAATACCGCGAGTCGGTAGCCAGAGCTCGTTTATCTTGAGTGATAATCAAATTCCCGCTACTGCCCGTAAAGCCGGAGAGGTAGCGACGATTATAGGGCTGGGTTACAATAAAACCATCCAATTCCATCTCAGTCATTTTCTGACGTAATTTTTCTAAACGCGTCATTGTAATTCCTCCTCTGAAAATAGCTTTTGTAGGGGACAGGTCTGAGACCTGCCCCTACACATTTTCATTTCTCGTTGCTGCCGAAGGTGCAGGAACTATCGCACTTCCTATAAACAACCAAAAAAGACAAGAGGTTTTAATCTCTTGCCTTTTGGTGACTTAACAATTCATTATTATACCGTTGCCATTTCGGGTTCGGGCGACTCCGCGGTGACATCGGGCAGTTGATTGAGTTCAACCTGCTCTTCACAATTTAAACATTGCGCCCACTGGCGATTTTTCTGCACCAACATCCCCTGGCAATTAGGGCAGGGATTAGGTAACGGCTTTTTCCAGCTACTCCACTCGCACTCTGGGTAGTTGGCGCAGCCATAAAATACCCGTCCCTTTTTGGTGCGACGCTCAACCAACTCCCCGCCATCATTCGGGCAAGCGATCCCCAACTTAACCAAATGTGGTTTGGCATTACGACATTCTGGAAAGTTGGAACAAGCCTCAAATTTCCCATAACGGCCAAACTTGAGGACCATCGGATTGCCGCATTTTTCGCATATCTCCCCTGTCGGCTGGTCGGCAATGCTGACCTCGGGCATATGAGTTTCGGCATAAGTCACAGCCTCAGAAAAGGGTGCATAAAAGTCTCGCAAAATTGAAACCCATTCCCCCTCACCTCTGGCAATCCGGTCCAGGTCTTCTTCCATTTGGACCGTAAATTGCACATTGATAATATCGGGGAAATACTCCACCAGCAACTCATTGACAATCTCACCCAATTCTGTGGGGTATAGGCGCTTCTCGTACCTTTCTACATACCCTCGCTGTTGAATGGTCGAGACGATGGGGGCGTAAGTGCTGGGACGCCCAATACCATATTCTTCTAAGGTTTTGACAAGCGAGGCTTCTGTATAACGAGGTGGTGGCTGGGTAAAGTGCTGTTCTGGCAACAATTTCAACAAATCCACTACCTCTCCCTCTTCTAATTCCGGCAAGTTTATACCTTCACTCCTATCCGGCGCGACATCCTCATCACGAGTCTCCTCGTACACTGCCAAGAACCCCTTGAATCGAATCCGGGAGCCTCTGGCCCGGAAGCGATAAGGCCACGTTTCATCTGGTGACATCATAGAAGGGCCTGCCCCTACGGCCACCGACATCGTATCATAAATAGCCTCGGCCATCTGGCTGGCGATAAAGCGCTGCCAAACTAAGGTATAGAGGCGGATTTGGTCCCGGCTAAGATGAGTTTTTATTTTCGCCGGTTCGCGCCAAACACTAGTGGGACGAATGGCCTCGTGAGCTTCTTGAGCCGTTTTATTCTTGGTTTTGTAAACCGGCGGCGTTTCTGGAACCATCTTGGAACCATATTGTTTGGTGATAAAGTCACGCGCTTCATTTTGAGCTTGTTGGGAAACGGTGGTGCTATCGGTTCGCATATAGGTAATTAAACCAACCGTACCCTGATTGTTCAACTCAATGCCTTCATACAACTGTTGAGCAATCCGCATGGTTTTTCGGGCGGTAAAGCCCAAACGACGAGAGGCTTCTTGCTGAAGGGTACTCGTCGTAAAGGGAGCCGCTGGTTTACGCTTACGCTCACCCTTTTTTACTTCCGTAACCACATAAACCGACTTTTCAAGCTCATCAACAATGGCCTGCGTGTTGGTCTGATTTTTCAAATCGGCCTTTTTATTTCCAATCCGAGTCAGGTTGGCTCGAAACGTTTGAGCGCTTGCCTCGGTAGAAGAGGCTGATTTTTTGGCTAAATCGGCCTCAATCGACCAATATTCCACCGGGTTGAAATCGGCAATTTCCTGTTCTCGCTCAACAATCAAACGTAGGGCCACACTCTGCACCCGACCCGCGCTAGTACGACTGCGGACTTTACGCCAGAGTAACGGACTAATCTGATAGCCCACCAACCGGTCGAGAATTCGGCGGGTCTGTTGGGCGTCCACGCGCTTCATATCCAATTGTCGGGGATGGGCAAAGGCTTGAGCCACCGCATCCTTGGTGATTTCGTGAAAAACAACCCGTTTGGTCCGGTCCTCATCCATTTCTGCCGCCTCGGTTAAATGCCAGGCGATGGCCTCCCCCTCCCGGTCGGGGTCGGTAGCCAGATAGATTTCCTCCGCATCAGCCGCAAGCTTTTTTAACTCTTTTACAACCGGACGCTTCTCATTGGGAACCCGGTATTTGGGAGTAAAATCATGCTCAACATCAACTGAGAGTTGAGAGCGCAATAAGTCTCGCACATGGCCGACCGAAGCTTTAACGGTATAACCCTTACCCAAAAACTTACCAACCGTCCGAGCCTTTGCCGGTGACTCTACAACAACCAATTTACCCTTGCGTTTTTTGGTTTTGTTATTTTTATTTGTTTGTTTGAGCGTAGCCGGGTCAGGGGGAGGTACATGGTCATGGGCCGGGGTACGCCCCATCTTAAACATTTTGGTGCCACACACACTGCAAACCCCTTTGGTTCCAGGCGTGCCGGTGGCCGTATAAACCGCCTCCGGCTGACTCATTTCTCGTTTTTGTTTACACTTCACGCAGTAAGCAATCACTGGTTCAATACTCATATAAAATAATACTCCTAAAAATCAAGTTTCTACATCAAATCAGAACGATTATTTTCCTCTAGCCAGTTCACTACCTTCTTTACATCTTGGGCTTTATCTTTGGCACACACTACAAGGGCATCACCGGTATCGACGATAATAACATTTTCAAGCCCAATTGTGGCAATGAGCCGCCCATTGGACTGAATCAAACTGCCTTTGGTATCAAAAGTTAAGATATCTGTGCCTTGTACCACATTATTATTTTCATCAACCTGATTAATCTCATGAAGGGCAGCCCAGCTTCCCACATCATTCCAACCCACATCTAATGGGACGACAGCTACTTTTTCCGCTTTCTCCATAATCCCCACATCAATACTTACCGGACTTATATTTTCCCAGATAGGTTCAATCGATTCTCCGGCAATGAGCGCCTGACCCATTTGGTCGAGTTGGCTATAAAAATCGGGCAGATAGTGGTTAAAAGCCTCCATCAATGTCGAAATCTGCCAGATGAAAATACCACTATTCCAATAATACGTTCCGCTGGCTAAAAACCTTTCGGCTGTCGCCAAGTCAGGTTTTTCTAAAAATCTATTCACCTGATAAACGGTATGATGATTAAACTCCCCAATTTCTTCACCACGTTTTACATAGCCATAACCCGTTTCCGGTTTATTGGGTGTAACGCCTAACGTCACCAGATAGCCCTGTCTTGCCACTTCCTCAGCGGCCAGTAAGGCTTGGCGAAACCCCTCTTCATCGGCCATAAAATGGTCCGAGTGCAGCGAGGCCATGACCTCATTGGGGTCAAGTTGCTGCATATGTAAAGCCCCTAAACCAATACAGGGCGCTGTACTTTTACCACTTGGCTCGGTGACGATGTTGCGCCGGGGCAAATCAGGAATCTGCTCCAATATTAACGAACCATAAGTCTCATTAGTTGCAAAGAAGATATGCTCAACCGGAATAATGGGCAAAATTCGGTCAACCGTAGCCTGTACCATCGTTCTATCACCAATGAGAGGCAATAGCTGTTTGGGCATATTTTTTCGGCTGCGAGGCCACAAACGTGTACCAACGCCGCCCGCCAGAATAAGTGCATACATTATCAATTCACCGAATAGTTAATATCTGCTTCACGGACAATTACATAGTTCATCCCACCCACCTGTCTAACCATACCTTTTAATTCCATTAAGGTTAAGGTGCTGGCAATTTCTGGGGCGGGCAAGCCGGTTATTTGACCCAGTTCATCAATATGAAGCGGCTCTGATGAAAGTTGTTTCAACAAAGTGGCTTCGGTTTCATTATCTGGAATAATTTTCCGAGCCTCGATATGTTGAGAAACCATTGTCAAATCCAACTCATCTAAAATGTCGTTAACACTTGTGACCAATTTAGCGCCATTTTGAATAAGATAATTGGGGCCGGTTCCAGCTTTGGTCAAAATACTACCGGGTACGGCAAAAACCTCTCGTCCCTGCTCCAGGGCAAAGTTGGTTGTAATACGCGCCCCACTTTTATGGCTGCCTTCTACAAACAATACTCCTAAACTCAACCCACTGATAATTCTGTTTCGGCGGGGGAAATTACCGCTATCCGGCTTGGTTCCCAGCGAATATTCCGAAATCAGAGCACCATTTTCCACAATCGATTGGGCCAGTTTCCTATTGTCAGACGGGTATATAATATCAACACCACAGCCCAATACGGCAATCGTACGCCCACCGCCCTTGAGAGCCGCTATATGAGCCTCGGTGTCGATTCCATAGGCCAAACCACTAACGATAGTAATTCCATTTTCAACCAACCCCCTGACGAGCATCCGGGTACATTCCTTACCATAGGTGGTTGCTCGCCGGGTTCCGACCACGGCTAAAGCCCATTCATCTTGAGGCATTAGATGACCACGCACATACAGCACCGGCGGTGGGCTGGGAATGTTTTTCAACAACGAAGGATAGTCCTGGCTCTTCCAGGTGAGTACAGACACCTTGAACTTTTCAAGCTTTGCCAGTTCAGCTTCAAGATCGAGTTTTCCCCGAACCTTAACCAAGTTTTCAACCGACCGCTTATCCAGACCAATGGCCCGCAGTTCACCGGGATTGGCCTGCCAGGCTGCTTGGATATCCTCATAGTAATCTAAGAGAGCTTTTAGCCGCACCGGCCCAATGCCGGGTACTTTACTAAAGCCAATCCAAAAGGGCAACTTCTCGTCGGTCACAAATCTCCCACCATCAACTATCAACTACAAAAAATCAAAAAGCCTTTGAGGGTTCAAAGGCCACAGAACCTACGGCAAGATTTAGTTTTTTAAAGTTTGATAATCTTGCAAACTTTACTGTAGGTTCTGTCTATTCCTCATTTTGATTACAAACAGCTTATCCAGATTATACAACTGTGGGCTAGCATACCACGAGGATAAGGTCGTTGTCAAGACATGAAAAAAACGCCCGTAGGCGTTTCTGATAACTTTGACTATACTGATTGTAAAAACAATGTCAAATTAGACCGTCTATTAAGTCAACGACCATTTGACCTTGCTCAATATCTATAGATTTTACGACATCGGGAATGGCCGGTAGTAGAATTTCTGGCTGTCCATCTTTTTTTACAACATAAACATCGTTGGCCCCAGTCTCTATAATATCGGATACGCAACCCAAATTATTGCCATCGGTTGTGATGACCTGCAACCCCATAAGTTGGTACAGGTAATAACTCCCCTCCGGCAAAGGCATCGCTTCTTCAATGGGAACTTGAACCAATTGCCCTTTTAGTAGTTCAGCTTGATTCCGATCTGTAATACCGGCCAAAGTTAAGAGAACATTCTTTTTGTGCCAGCGATACTTTTCTAAGTGATAGGCGGTAGCCTCAAACTCATCGCCTAGATAAATCCATTCGGTCGTCTCAAATCGTTCGGGAAAATCCGTTAGAACACTAACCGAAATCTCACCTTTGACGCCATGCGCCCGTACAACACGTCCTATAGCTAAATAACGAAGTTCAGGCTGCAGTGAGCCTGAACTTGCCTGGATGGAGGTAGAAGCCCTCTCCTCTTTTTTTGACGGACCCGGTGGTCCAGCCATTTATACAATCTCCAGGGTGACGCGCTTACCTTCTTTTACAGCAGCTACTCGTAAAAGTGTACGCATAGCATTGGCTACACGCCCTTGCTTGCCAATAACCCGCCCCATATCGTCAGGAGTTACACTAAGCTCAAAGATTGTTGCATTGGAACCTTCAATTTCACGAACAATAACGGAGTCAGGATCGTTTACGACGGCTTTAGCCATAAACTCGACGAGTTCTTTCATCTGAGAAGACATGTCTGGGAATCTCCTTATCTGTGTGCACACTTGGGATAAGTGGTTGGGACGTTATGGTATAAAGTCTATATGGCAACCCAATGTTAAGGTGTCCTGCCTCCTGATTCACTTTTAAGTAGCGACTAAGAAAAATGACAGTTACAGATTAATTCGCAACTATTATTTACTCCCTTAGCACCATCCTATTTAGTTTTCGTCATCTTCAGAGGAGGATTCTTCTGGTTCGGCTTCTTCCGCTTCTTTTTCCTCGGCAGAAATTGGGTCTTCTGTTTTTGCTTCTTCTTCAGTTACTTCTTCAACCACCTCTTCAGCCTTAGCCTTAGTGGTGGTTTTAGCTTTTTGGGCTTTTGTCTCATTTTCGGATTTCTCATGGGCAGTGGCGGCTTCAGCCAAAAGCTCCTCTAAATCTGCGCCTTCTTTCAACCGGGCAAACCGGTCAAGGGTTCCCAAGTTCTTAAGTAACTTGTTAACCGGATCAGTGGGCTGTGCACCCACGGACAACCAATACAATACCCGATCTTCACTTATCTTTACAAGGGATGGCTCTGATCTGGGGTTATAGTGCCCTACAATTTCTATAAAACGGCCATCGCGTGCCGTCCTGGAGTCGGCTACTACCACACGATAGCTGGGTTGTTTCTTAGCGCCGGTACGGCGCAAACGAATTTTAACCATAAGATGTGTTTAGTCCTCACTTAACATTAAATTATATCATATTTTTAGAAAAATGTATACGATTTCGGATTGCGTTTATTTTATTTTCAACGAAAACCACCGAACAAATTCATCAAATTTTGACGAGCGCGGGGGTTACGTAGCTGCTTCATCATTTTTTGCATCTGTCGAAATTGAGACAGTAATTGATTAATTTCTTGGACGGTAGTCCCACTACCACGTGCCACTCGTTTTTTGCGGCTGCCATTTAGAATCTTGGGGTTGCGCCGCTCCTTAAGAGTCATAGAACTGATGATGGCCTGAGTGTGCTTTAATTGTTTTTCCATATCCTCTTGGGATATAGCCTTGGTGATCTCCCCCATCCCAGGAACCATATCCAGAATCTTATTCAAGGGGCCCAGCTTTTTAATCTGATGAAGTTGCTCTAAAAAGTCTTCCAAATTGAAACTACCTTCTAGCAGCTTTTTGGCACTTTTTTCGGCAACTTCTTCGTCTAAAACTTCCTCAGCCCGTTCAATTAGCGATAGGACATCGCCCATCCCTAAGATACGGGATGCCAAGCGATCTGGATAGAATACTTCTAAATCGCTAGCCTTTTCGCCCGTACCTAAAAATTTGATAGGTACACCTGTCACGGATCGAATGGAGATAGCCGCCCCACCACGAGCATCACCATCAATCTTGGTCAAAATCAGGCCAGTTAAATCGACCTGTTTGTGAAATCCTTCGGCCACCCGAACCGCTTCTTGCCCAGTCATGGCATCGGCTACCAGCAAAACCTCTTGAGGGTTGGTTTTGGCCTTGATTTGGCTCAACTCTTCCATTAAAGCTTCATCAATTTGAAGCCGGCCACCGGTATCCAAGATAACGATATTATTTGCCCCTGATTTTGCCACTTTGATAGCATTGGCACAAATCTTGGGGGGTGGCACAGACGTATCTTCGGCATGAACAGGGATATCCAATTGACGGCCTAATACTTTTAATTGCTCAATCGCCGCCGGACGCCGAGTATCGGCTGCAACCAATAGGGGACTCTGTTTCGATTTTCTAAGGTGGAGAGCCAGTTTGGCCGCAGCCGTCGTTTTACCGGACCCTTGCAAGCCAACCAACATAATAACATGGGGCGATGCACCACCCAAGTCAAGCGGGGCAGATTCTCCGAGTGTTGTGAGAAGCTCATCGTGAACTATTTTAACAACTTGCTGGCCCGGTGTGATAGCTTTGCTAACTTCAATGCCCACCGTCCGTTCACGTACCCGAGCTATGAATTCTTTAACGACCTTAAAATTGACATCGGCTTCTAACAACGCCAATCGCACTTCTCGAAGGGCTTTATCAACATCGGCTTCCGATAATCGACCACGCCGGGTTAGCTGACCAAAAACACCTTGAAGCTTATCTTGTAGATTGTCAAACATATCCTAAACGAGCTTTCAGTTGCCCCAAATCAAAATTTAGCCCTTCGAAGATAGTGCGCTCAAAGCCGCATACCGCCGAAGGGACAAGTTACGCCTATTATATACGTAATGTCAAACATCAATTTTATCCCAGTTACACTATTTCGTCAAATGCTTGAGAAAATGTATGCGTAAAATCGGCTATTTTCGTCATTCCCCCCTTGATTTGCCGGAAATTCTATGCAATAATCTAATTATATGTATAGGAGTATCTGTTATGTCTGAGGGTCAATCCATCATAGAGTTGAGTAAACGTGAGTTACAGGTTCTGGAGTTGATTGTAACTGGAGCCAGTAATCAAGATATTGCCCGCCAATTGGTTATCAGCGTTAACACGGTCAAGGTTCATATTCGCAATATCTTCGAAAAGTTAGAGGTACAATCTCGTACCGAAGCCAGCTTACGAGCCATTCAAGAAGGTTTAGTAGCCGTTGAAAGCGAAACCGAAACTTCTAGCGCGTCTGAAGTTAGCTCCCGCATAACAAAAACATATATCATTAATGCCAAACCACCCTTGATTTTGCCACACTGGAAACAGGTCTACCTGTTTGTAGGAACTTTAATTGCTCTTGCTGTGGTCATCTTGCCTTTACGCCCTAGAACATTGCCGCAACTTGCCTTACCTGGCCCAATCTTGTCTGCTCCCCCAACCCCAACGCCACCCCCAACTCAATTGAATGGATCTTCGACAAGCCGTTGGGCCAGCCATGCTGCTATGCCAACCAGTAGAGCAGGCTTGGCTGTTGTTGCGATTGAAGATCGAATCTTTGCCATCGGTGGGTTGAGAGATAATAACCAGGCTACTCGATCTGTTGAGATTTATGATACGGCAACAAACACCTGGACAGAAGGGGCCAATAAACCTATTGCAACAACCAATATTGCTGGCGCTGTTCTGAATGATAAAATCTATGTACCTGGCGGCTGTACCCGCGATGCTGAGGCTATCAATATTCTGGAAATTTATGATCCCAAAGTTGATCGCTGGTCCCAAGGCACAGAACTGCCAGGAGCGCGATGTGCTTATGGGTTAGTCACCTTCCAAGATAAACTCTATCTCTTTGGGGGCTGGAATGGCGAGAAATTTGAGGATACTATCCTTGTTTATTCCCCGGAGAATGAGAGTTGGGAGGTATTGGAATATACGATGCCTCGACCTGTTGGTAACATTGGCGCGGCGGTATTGGACGAAACCATTTACCTTGTTGGCGGCTACGATGGTCAAGATGAATTTAACCAAACCTATGCCTTTAACCCAGAGACAGGCCAGTGGCTTGAAAAAGCATCGTTACAAGAAAAGCGAGGTGGTTTAGGTCTAGTCAGCAATGGTAACAATCTATTTGCGATTGGTGGGGGCTGGAACCATGCCCTTAGCACTAGCGAAAAATACGACCCCAAGACCGATACATGGTCCAGCTTTGAAGCACCATATAACAGCCAGTGGCGCAACTTTGGCCTGGCCGTTATCGATACCAAAATCTATGCCGTTGGGGGTTGGGACGGTACCCATGAAAAATATATCGACTCGGTTGTTTCATACCAATTTTTATTCGAAATCTTTATACCGCTACCCAGGTTTGGTAATTAGTACAATCACCCAAATAGACGAACAACCTTGAAAGTGATGACCAATCTAAAAATCGGCTCTTCTACTTTTTGGTGGGGGAGTCAAACTTATATTATGGGCATTATCAACGTTACGCCCGATAGCTTTTCTGGCGATGGCCTCATCCACGATGACGACCTATGGATACAAAGAGCGGTGGAGCAGGGTATCCGCTTTGTCGAAGAGGGCGCTCACATTCTTGATGTTGGCGGCGAAAGTACCCGTCCCGGCGCTGAACCGCTCGAAACCGAAGCAGAATTAGAGCGAGTTCTGCCTGTGATTGAGGGTCTCGCTCGTGAGGTGGATGTCCCTATCTCAATCGACACCTATAAGGTCAAGGTAGCAGCAGCGGCTTTAGATAGCGGCGCACACATGGTCAATGATGTCTGGGGGTTGCGTATCGAGCCAGCCATAGCCGATTTATGCGCCGCTAAGCAGGTTCCGCTTATCCTTATGCACAACCGAAGCCAGCCCCGTAATGCGGTACAAGAGGCTCGATTGGGAGGGCATTACGTGGGTACAGAGTACAACGACCTGCTGGGCGACATCAGTAGAGAGCTACAGGATAGTATTAATCTGGCGGAAAAAGCCGGTATTCCCAATGAGCATATCATCATCGATCCGGGGATTGGCTTTGGCAAAACCGTCGAGCAAAATCTGACCCTGCTCAATAATTTGGACTATTTTAAAGCTCTGGGATATCCAATACTTTTGGGACCATCCAACAAATCAGTCATTGGCTACACCCTCAATTTACCCCCTGACGAGCGCGTCGAAGGCACGGCTGCGACCGTTTCCATTGGCATTGACCGGGGTGCAGACATTATCCGGGTACATCAGGTCAAGGAGATGGCCCGCGTCGCCAAAATGACCGATGCGATTGTACGGCGCTGATCTTGAGAGTTGTCGAAATCAACCTTTTATATTGACGTTGTATATACAATAAGTTATAATATCGGCTCATGAACGTCAATTACACCCTACATGGCATTAAGTTCGAATGGGATGATGACAAAGCCTCAACGAATTTACGTAAACACCAAATTTCCTTTGAAACGGCGTGTGAAATATTCCTTGATCCTTTTATCAAATTGGTGGATGAAGAGGAAGTTGATGGTGAGCTACGGGAAGCCGCCATTGGGATGACGGTGGATTGGCGTTTATTGTACGTTGTCTATGTATTTCGAGATGATGTGGTCAGGATTATATCCGCCAGACCAGTAACCACGGTGGAGCGAAAACAATATGAAGAGCAATAAACTAAGAGAACGGCTACAAAAAGACCGCCCCATGACAATGATTAGTCTACGCATTCCCGAAGATGTGGTGGAAGACTTGAAGCTTGTTGCCCCACGATTGGGTTTTTCCGGTTATCAGCCGCTAATTCGAGCCTATATTGGGCAAGGGTTACGCGCAGATTTGGCCCGGCTTGAAGAGAATCCAGAAGTCACTTTGTTGATAGAGAGCTTACGAAAACACGGCGTAAAAGATGATGTTATTGCGTCGGCTATGGCAGATGCGAAAAATGTGCATGAAGCACCTTAGAAAAGAAAGTTGCGATGCGCTACCTTGAAGTCCGCCGACACAGCAAACGTATCCGGCCTGAACAGCATTTGTCGCAATGGGGAGTCAATCTCGCCCGCCGAGTTGGGGAAACCATCGGCTCTTTTGAGCGCGTTGTCACCAGCCCTTTACCTCGCTGTGTGGAAACAGCCGTGGCGATGGGCTTTGCCGTGACTGAAACCATTGATGAACTGGCGGGCGACAACCACCTGGGTGAAAGGTTTCCCGGTATAAACCAGATGGATTGGGCCGCCGGTTGCGCCGGATTCGTCCCTTTGATTGCTTCTCTGGATAGTTTAGCCACCTTCGTCGAGAATCAAGCCTGCTTGTGGCGAGCCATCGTCGAGGCCATACCGGAGGACGGCAGCGCCCTGCTTGTTGGGCATGGCGGCGCTTTTCTGGATGGTACGGCGGTTTTCTGTCTACCCGAGGTTGACCATCGCGCCTGGGGAGCCGTCTCCCGCTATTGTGAGGGGATACGCTTGCAGTTCGATGGGGAGAGATTTACCGATGGTGAGGTTTTACGGGTGGTGCAGAGTGGATAGAATGGACATTACGTTCAGTCCTCCCCCCACTCAGAAACCGCCAAAATACCGTCATCATCAGGTAAAGCGGTGGCTAACTCGGCGACGGTGCGGTTCAAAACGGGATGAACTACCTCGGCGGCGATATCCAACAGGGGGCGCAGGACAAAGGCTCGCTCGGTCATGCGGGGATGGGGGATTTGGAGGTGGGGTAGCTCTAGCGTCACATCATCGTAAAAAATAATATCCAAATCAATTTTGCGAGGACCAAAGCGGATGACTTTTTTTCGACCAATTTGGTCCTCAAGTTTTTTTAAATAGGTCAGCAAATCATCAGGGGACAGTTCGGTTTGGCCTTTGACCGCCATATTCAGAAAGTTGGGCTGGTCGAGGACATAGGCTGGAGCAGTTTCATACAGCCGGGAGATAGCGGTAATTTCTGCCTGGGGAGGTAATACCTGTAGAGCTTGTCTTAAATTTTTATGGCGGTCGCCCAGGTTGGTTCCCAGAGCTAAATAGATGGTGTGTTTCTCTGTCATAGGAGATGAGAGAGGAGAGAGGGGAGAGGAGGGATTAAGGTCACATAATCTTTAATCTCCAATCGCCTAATCTCCTGTTGGATTAGCCGCTTCAATCTCGGCCCAATGGTAGCGACTAATGGCTTGCGGTAGCGTTTGGGTAAATTGGGAGTTTTTCGACAGGCCAATTTTATAGAGCAAAAACTTCAACATGGTCCATAGAGTCGATAAACCATAAACAGTACTGCGCTTAAAGCCAATTGACGAGGCTTCCTCAAAGTAACGGGTGGGTACAGCAATCTCGCCAATCTTAAAGTTAAAAGCCGTCGCCTGAGCCAGCACTTCGCTATCAAATACAAAGTCATCGGAATTGAGAACAAAAGGAATGGTTGTTAGAAATTTGCGACTATAAGCCCTAAAGCCCGAATGATACTCGCTCAGATTTTGGCGCATGACCAGATTTTCCACCCAGGTTAAAAAACGGTTGCCAATATATTTATAGGGAGGCATCCCCCCTTCGAGCGTCCCCTTACCCAAAAAACGGGAGCCAATCATCATATCATACTCGCCATTTTGAATTGGCTCAATCAGAGCCGGAATACGGGTGGCATCGTACTGATTATCAGGGTGGAGCATCACCACAATATCTGCCCCGTCTTTGAGCGCCTCCAAATAGCTGGTCTTTTGGTTGCCCCCATACCCTTGATTCTGCACATGAATAATCGTTTTTAAGCCGAGTTGGCGGGCAATTTCCACCGTTTCATCCCGGCTGACATCGTCAGTCAAAATGATTTTATCGACCACATCCTGGGGGATAGTGGCATAGGTTACTTCAAGGGTCTTGGCGGCGTTGTAAGCTGGCATTATTACGATAACGGACACTAATCATCACCCTTAACCAAATCATGCTTAACCAACCATTCAAAGATTAATTCCGCCGCCACCCGATTACCCTCCACGGTCCAATGGCGATCAATGGGTAAGTAAAGATCAGCGCCGGTAGCGGCAATGTAGTCAATCATAGGTTGCTGCAAATCTAACACTGGGATGTTTTGGTTTTGCAAGAAGGTAGCCAGGCGTTCGTTTGGCCGATTAATCTCAGCCTCAATAAAAGCAGGATCAGATTGGTAAAAAGATTGTAGTTGTGTTTCGGTCAATTGAGAAATCCAGATGACCTCACGCGGGCCAATCATGGCTACCACAAAATCCGCTCCATCTGCTTTAACTTCTTTATTAAATTGAGCCAACAGTCCGTCGGCTACTTGCCAGCCGTAACGGACTTCTTCACTCTCTTCCGGTAGATAGAGCGCGGCAAATGGCAAGCCAAAATCTTGGCCGTAAGTTCTGCGTGTTTTCAAAGAAAGCAGCAGCGGCTCTATTCGAGCGAAAAGATACGAGTTCTGTTGCACCCAACTCAACCCCGAAGTTAACCATTTTTGGGCAGATGAGCAACTACCCCAGGCCGGATCAAGACCAGGGATGTAATACCACGGCTCCGGATCGAGGCTCCCATTATCACACACCGGGAAATAAGGAGAAAAACAGTTAAAGCCATCAACAGTCAGGGCATGTCCTGGCAAGTTGTCATTAACATCGTTGCCCATAAAAAACAGGAGCAACACTAAATCTGGCTGATAAAGTTTGCCTTGCTCTCGATAGTATAACAGTTCTTGACCGGTACTCCAACCAATGACGCCCGTATTGATAATCTCAAAAGAATGCCCGGAACCACCGAGATGCTCATTGAGCAAATCTTCCAACTGCTGGTGAGCCGTTTGCGGCTCGTCCACTTGCAGTGTTTGGGCAAATGAATCCCCCACCCACAGAATACGAAAAACACCATCGTCCTTTTTTAGACTATGGTTTGTATCATACATTCCCATAGAATTGAAGCGAATAGGATGAGAATATTCTTCCCGCTCAATACGGCCCTGATAGTCGGGTCGCCCTAGCCAACCTACAGTAGAAGAACAGACATAAGTATCGCCATAATCTGTGAAGAGGCTTGCATTGGGTGGGATTAGCCTTACCGCCAACTCTAAAATCATGAGTCCCCCAAAAAGTCCCCCCAGAATTAAGACCAGTTGGGGCAGTATACGACTTTTCAACAGACCTCTATCTCCATTAAAATCACTCTCCTATCGGCACAAGCCCTTGCTGAATAAGCCACTCGGCAATCTTCTCGCCTGCCAGATGATTTCCTAATACATTCCAATGAACCGCTGTGGCGCTCCAAAACAACGGCTCCCCACCCTCTTTCACACGAGATACAAAAGAGGGATGGAGGTTCAGTACAGGCACACCCTCTGCCTCCATTAGCTCAAAAAATACCCGATAAGGCAAGTTGGGGTCGGCATCCCTCAAAATTGGCTCACGGGCAATCATATACGCTCGATGATCTGGATTCACATCAACATCGACAGCCTGATTGACAGGCGCGATAATCAAAGCTGTCTTTGCCCCGATTTTGTCCGCCTCATTTGATAACTGCGAATATGTGCCTTTTGTTATCTGATAGGCGTAATTCAATACATCATCCTCTCTGGAAAAGTCAAGCCAGGGTGCATAAAGGTTGGTTGAGAAGGTGTCTTTGTCATACACGCTTATTGTCGCAGCGGTAAGTCGTTGGTATAACCGGGAGTGATTATAAATACCATTAAAGACATTAGTGATCCATCTTCTATAGAGCGAACACTTTTGCCAAGTCGGCGGAATACCAGGAGCTGCCAGCCATGGTTCAGGGTCAAATTGTCCGGCGCATATCTCAAAATATGGGGCAAAACAGTGAACACCGCCTTCCGGTCCCCCTGTCATAATATGGTCAGGCAGAACATCTAGCAAATCATTACCGGGAAACCATACGGCTAACACCAAATCCGGGGTATACAAATATCCTTCGGTGCGAAAATACATCAGTTCTTGAGGGGGTCCCCAAGCAAAAATACCGGCATTAATGACCTCAAACTCAATACCTGGCCCGGCTTTTGAATTTAACACCTCCTCCAATACATGAGAACTGGTTTCATTTTGAGCCACCTCCAGAGCCTCAACCATTGAGTCGCCTAGCATCAAAATCCTAAAGACATGATCTGCCTTTTTGACAGCGTGTTCCCGGTCATGCATACCTTGTGAGTTCAAATCTACTTGATGGGTGTAGTTGTTCCAACTAATCGTCATTGAGGCGTTAGGAACCCCGCGCCAACCGACCTGTGGGTCACATTGATGGCTTCTGTGGGCCTCATCGCCTATTTCATAAGGGGGGCCAAGTAATCGAGCCGCAAACTCGGCAACAGCCAGGGCTATTAAGATACCCAGAAAGATAAGCCCAACTTTACTCAACAGCTCTGGCATGCGTTTAATTTTGGACATAAACATTTCTTTCTTGACGGACCATTTGAAGCTCATTCCTTTCCGGGACAAGTATGGCAAATTGACACTTCTGCCAAAGATACAGCATTGTCCCTTACCAGACTTTCTGGCGATTGCGCAGCTAGTCTCTCCATATTCGTTGGATTGTACAGTCCCACGGAAATTGTGTATTCGCCCTGAGGCAAGGCGGAATCCAGAAGCAAGGTATGACGATCTGCCAGCCGATTACCAACTTGCCAACTATTGGTCGACCACTGTCCTGCAAAGGGCAGTTCATCGACCTGGCTTACTAAATTGCCATTTCCATCTAAAAGGTGAACAAAGACCACATAAGATTCAGAGACTGCCGTCAAACTATGCCAATACAATGTAATATAAAACGCCTCACCCACCTGCGCCTGGGCTGGTGAAATATCATAACCTTCCAACGCAATAGTTTCACCAAAAATAACTTGGGTGGGATGGTTCGGTGGTCGCAATTGAAACAGGCACCATTGACATTTAAGATCGGGATAGGCGTAAGCCAAACGCCAGCCGGGTGGTATCTGTTTGAGGGTCAAAGTCTGACCATCTGTCACCAAAAATGGGGCAAATAAGGCTTCATCCTGCTGAACGAGAGCCGGTGTTGCCAAAACATACTCGATATTTTGCCTGATTAAGGCTTCTTGTAGCATCTCCAATGTTTGAACAGGCACTTGCAACCAGTCGACCAGGGTGCCTCCAGCCGTTGTCAGGAAAGTATCCGACTCATTCTGTATGTCCAATTGCTGCCAGGCAATGACAGGGTCCGGGTCGCCGCCTTGTTGCAGCCAGCGCACCGCAAAATCTGGGGGGAGAAGCCATTGGTAAAGACCAATGGATGAGGGAAAACTTGGATTTGAGAAAGACGCAACTTGCCAAAGTGGGGAATAAATGGATTGATTAGGATTAGAGTCGCTAGATACAATTAAATCCCTTTCAACTGTAACTGTTGGAGCCTGACTGGCATAATTATTCAACGATTGAGGCGTAATTTGCTCAAAACTACCAATCGGGACAATGTCCATGTGCTTTGTGACCTCATCGGAGAAGTAGACGCTCAAAATAACCTCAAGTGGGCTGGGCAGAGAATTTCGCAAAAATATCAGTTTGCCATAATGCTGAACCAACTTATCCATTGATTGGGCAATCTCGCTGTAACCTTGCGCCGATTGAGCGTGAACAATATAACTCTCTTTATCCTTAGCTGGAAATGGGGCTTGATTTGGTTCAACGATGATTTGATAGCTAAATAGCAGAGCGGGTATGGAAAGTACCAACAGGATGGCTATCGAAATTATATGAGATACCGGTAAGACGAGATTTCCCTTGAGTTTTATCTTTTCAATTGACAGCCGAACAAAATCAGCCGCTTCGGCAATGCCCCAGGCAATCATGACACTCAGCGGCACGATAAGCGGAAACAAATATCTGGAGTACAAATCTGTGAAGGCCAGGGCAAATCCAAATAAGGGGCCAATGACTAAAAGAATCAGAACATAGCCATATCTGTCTCGTTTAATCAATAATCGTCCTAAAGTAAAAAGCAGCAAGCCTACCAATGGCAAGGTTAAGTAACTTCCCAACCATTCAGCCATTAAAAGGGTGAAATTCCAGGAGCGGGCAAAAAAATCGGTTGCCCCTGAACCGGTAATACTTTTTTTTTGTAAATAATCTTGATAAGCTAACTGACCGATGAAAAAAATCATCAACCAGGCTATTGAGCTTGTGGCATAGGTTATGGCTAACAGCTTTGTGATTTTGCGCCAGGGTATGGTTCTCCCCAGGAGAAGCCAAAGCAAGATAGGAGCCGGATAATAAAATACGGCATAGGCTTTGTTTAAAACGGCTAACCCAAATACAACTCCCAAAAGCAAAGCCCATTTTACCGAGGCTGAACGCCATAACTGAAAACTTGCCAGGATACTCGCGCCCATAAGGGTGGCTAACAGGCTATCAGCCAGGGCCATGCGATCAAACAAGATAGCAAATGGGCTGATTAAGTAAAACAAGGCAGCCAAATAGCCAATTCTACGCTTTGGATAAAATATATTGGTTAATTTATAGCAAATCCCGGCATTTATCAGCCCCGCCAGAACTGATACAAATCTGGCGGCATATATTGGATCATCAAATATCTGATATGAGATAGCTACGAGCCAAACATACAGTTGCTTGGCTGTTTCGCTTAACCCAATAAAAAAGTCACCATTTACCGTTAACTTCGCTACAAAAATATGGGTAACTTCATCAATATACAACGGAAAAGAGGTGATATTGGTTAGCCGGGATGTAAAAAAGGCCAACGCATAAATCAAAACAGCCCAGTAGCGCCACATCTTCCTCATGTTTAATTTGGTCAAGGCACGATTCATCATCGTGAATACACTTCTCAAATCTTTAGGTCTTAGCCAAATCCATAAGGCCTAATCTAATAGATGCTCTTGTACTAACCACTGGGACAACGTTTCGGCAACAAAACGATTCCCTTCTACGGTCCAGTGAAGGTCTCCCGCAAAGTGAAGAGGGGTTGTCTGGCTGGCCTGATATTCAATCATCAAAGGGGTTAGGTCAAGAAATGGGATATCATGTTGCTTTAGAAATTCAGCCAGACGCTTATTGGGTCGGTCAATTTCAATCGTAGCAAAAGCAGGATTTTCCTTTAGGATAGCCTCTTGTTGTTGAGGGGTGAGTGTGGATAATTCGATAATCACACTAAAAGGAAAGAACACCACGGCAAATTTAGCACCATCAGCCTCGACCTCTTGCTGCAACTGTTTGATTAAGCCCAGCGTAACTTGCCAGGCTTGCTCTACATCAGGCTCATCAGCAGGGATATAAAGCGCCCAAGAAGGGCTGGGATAATCCAGGCCAAAGAGATGCCGGGGACGACGCGAAATAATAAGTGGTTCAAGTTGTTCATAGAGACGCGAATTTTGGTAGAGCTTTCCCATCCCGTTAGTAACCGATCGCCAGAAAGAAGAACAATTATTCTGCAAATCACTGAGGCTGGGAGCATAAGTCAGGGGTTCGGGATTAAGTTGTCCATTACAAACCGCAAAGTATGGAGCATAACAATTAACCTGGTCGATGGTTAAACCCTGACCAAGTAAGTTGTTTTCAAAATCATTTCCAAGATATACCATCAATAGAACCAAATCCGGTTGAAAATTGCGCCCTTGCTCTCGATAATAACCCAATTCTTGAGCAGTTCCCCAACCCGTTACACCCGCGCTGATAACTTCATAATTCCCTGCTTTATCTTGCTGGTTAAGATAATTCTGCAAAACTTGATGTGATGTCGCCTTTTCCTCAACCTGAATGGCATGAACAAACGAGTCGCCTAACATAAGAATCCGAAACGTATCGAATGGTTTGTCCAGAGCATGCTCAGAATCGTGCATTCCCTGTGAGTTGAAAATCAAGTTCGTCTGTACCCCCGACATTTCCACAACGCCCTGAAAATTTGGAGTTCCTACCCAACCTAACTTATCATCACAATCAAACATCTTTCCCTGATCGTAAAATAGGGGTAAGTTTCCCTCGTTCTTTGCGTAAGGGGGGGGTAATAGTCGAACTGCGAATTCAAGAAAAATAATGGTGCTACACAAGCTTACAACAATGAGCGAAATTCGAGTAGACCATCCTAGCAGATTTTTCGAGATGGTTTTGCCTATGCAAGACATAAGTACCCGCTGGTATGCGCCAGGTTATTTGTCAGACGGCACAATTTCGATATATTAAGCATTTCAGTTAATACTGTCAAGCAAGATGCAAAGATTTATGATTTTTGCTTTAGAAGTCTTAGTCAGGTTATTTCAATTCAAATAGTCAGCTATGAACTCAAACAATAACCCCAAACGATTATATATTTGGCCCATTTTACTACTTGTAGCAAGCAATGTTATGATTGTCGCCGGATTCCCCCCGGCTGTGCGCTATATTGCCGCGTTGACATTGTTGCTCTTTTTGCCTGGTTGGGTTTGGCTGCAAGTTTTTTCTTATGAAGAGCTAGACCAGGTCGAGCGCATCGTCATTGCTGTGGGGCTATCCTTGGCTCTGACTATTTTTGGGGCGATGTTTGCGGTATATCTTCCCGGTTCATTGAGTCTGGGGTCATTGCTTGGCGTTATTAATACAATTATGGTAATAGGCTTGATTGCAGCCTGGCAGCGAAATTCTCCGCCCGTATCTACCAGCCTATCTTCACGCATACTCCTCATCGTATTTATCCTGATAGTCATAGGGGCCGTGCTTCGTTTGCCCCGCTTGGGCTACGCCGAATTTCATGAGGATGAAGCCGAAACATTGATGCTAGGCGTGCGCTTACTGCATGGTGAAGACTACGCTTTGTTCCTTCATCGCAAAGGTCCGGCTCAGATGCTTGTGCCGGTAGCTTTTTGGCTTCTCACCGGCCGCATTAACGAAAGCATGGCCCGCTTCCCTTTCGCTGTGAGCAGTATTCTTAGTATAGTCACTTTATTTATTATTGGGCGACGCTGGTTTAACTGGCAAGCTGGTCTGATTGCTGCTCTACTGTGGGCTGCCAACGGCTACGCGATTGCCTTCGGACGAATGGTGCAATACCAGGCGCTTATCTTTTTTCTTGGCCCGCTGGCAATCTATTGTCTCTACCTGGCCTGGGAACACAGTCAAAAACGCTTTTACTTTTTAGGAGCCATTCTCATGGCAACCAGCCTCCTGGCCCATTTTGATGCTTTACTGTTGTTGCCTGCGACGGGCTATCTTGGCTGGCTAGGTTTGAGCAGGGGAGCAGAGGGACAGAGGAGCAGAGGAGCAGAGGAGCAGAGGGACAGGAAGACATCTTTTCTCTCGTCATTATCTGGTTCCCATCTAATTAGTATCGGGCTTGCCTTAATGTTGTTTTTGGTTCTGCTTGGTTCGTTCTATATTCCTTTCGCGCTTGACCCTGAATTCAAAAATACGGCCAATTATCTGGCCGGGTCACGAGTAAAACCAGGTCTGCTTTATGATAATTTAGATTTATTGCGACGCCTTGACCGAGATTATAGTTCTCATTTCTATTTGCTGGCTGTGGCTTTGGGTATATTCACTTACCTTGGCTGGCTAAGTATTCAACTTCAGAAAAAATGGCGCTGGCTTATCATCGGGTTAGTCTTACTCTCAGCTTCGACATTTTGGCGACCAACCTTGTGGCATATCGGGCAGTTGCACCTGGCAATAGCTCCCTGGTTACTTTTGCTTCCTGTTGGCTTTTGGCAATCCGAAGTCAAGGCCAGAATAGCTTGGGGCATGTTTGGGGCGGCCTTTGTAGGCTATGTGTTTCTGGTAGACGACCCACGTACTCATCTCTATATCATATACCCCGGCGCGATTTTGCTCACTGGGGTGGGTTGGTCTATCCTTTTGAAATATCCTTCCATACGCTACTTGGCTTGGAGCATTGGAGGCTTTTTGATTGTAGCAATTATTGTCTATACCAGCGCCATCTTTCTACAAACGGAGACAACTTTTACGCAATTGCGGAAAGATTGGGATGGGTCGATTTGGGAGACGATCTATAATGATATACCAACTGCCCGCGAGTATTTTGGCTACCCAAAACGGGAGGGCTGGAAAGCCATCGGAGCGCTGCGAGCGCAGGGGTTGTTCCCCGGCGATTTTCGCAGTATCAATGAAGATTTCATTATTCCTATTTGGTACAACTATGGTCAAGCCCGCTCTTGTTATAATACCCCCGCTCAATTCTTTGCCCGTATTGATGGGCTTACAATAGATTCGGACATCAGCGATCAGTACCATCAATCGGGCCAGATACAGCGTGAGGGGGAAACACGCCTACAAATCTTCTCGGCTGGAGCCAGCCCTATGCAAAAGGTCAACACCTATGCTTTAGAAGAGCTAGAAGATGCATTTGACCGGCTGGCAACACCCCAACATTTTATGCAGCAAGGTCAGCCGAGCCGGGTAATTGGCACCCAATTTGGTTCGGCCATTCAATTTGTGGGGTATGATTTACCTACCCCGACCATTGCTCCCGGTGAAACGTTACGCCTTAACCTATATTGGAAGGCGCTAGCGGAGCCAGGACAAGATTATCGCGCCTTTGTCCACTTGACTAATGGCACTACGTTATGGAGTCAGCAAGATGATAACCCGGCCTGCCGCCTTCCAACCTCTATCTGGCGGGTCGGGCAGAAAGGTATAGGCCAATTCCGGCTGCCCATTGACCCTGAAACCCCGCCAGGACGTTACTCCTTGATTATTGGTCTTTATGAGGCCAACACTTTAGACCGGCTGAAGATAACCGCCGGTAGTGGTCAAATTGGGGATGACTTTTTGTGGTTGACAGATGTGGAGGTGGTTGAATCAAACTAATGGTTAATTGCCGAAGGTTGTCAATTGTGAATTATGAAGGGAAACGAATAAATTAACATCCTTGTTAATTGTTCAAAATGATTCGAGATTGCCTCATGACTCAACAAATTGCGTTAGCACCCAAAAATTTATCCAGTAAACAAGTGTTGGTAGGGCTGTTCCTTGCACTGGTAAGTCTATGCGTATCTATACTCCTGCTTGAACTGGGTGTCCGTTTTTTGCCTCCACCGTATGACCCTGCGATTGGAGAGTTTTATGCCTGCCACAATACCTTGGGCTGGACAGGAGCGCCCAACTTTAGCGGTGTCATTGAAGACCCAAGCTTCCGGCAAGAGGTAAATTTTAATTCGCAAGGGATGCACGATACCGAACATACCCTGGAAAAAGCCCCCGGTACGTTTCGGATTTTGATGTTAGGTGACTCTTTTGTCCAAGCCGTTCAGGTTAACGAGACCGAAACCGCACACCAAATTTTAGAAGACACGCTTAACAAGTCGGAGCAAGAGAGCCAATTTCAATTTGAGGTTATAAGTGGCGGGGTTATTAACTGGGGCACTAATCAGCAACTCGTTTATTATCGAGAAGAAGGCCGTCTCTTTCAGCCGGACCTGGTTTTGCTGGCGTTTTATCTCGGCAATGACCTATTAGATAACTTGCCTGGAAATGCCGTCACGACACACGGCTTCAATTGCTATGCCCCATATTTTACGATATGCAACGGGCAGCTTAACCCCGTGCCACTCACTTATGCGCCGGGTATAAGCCGGTTGCAAAATAACTGCCCGTTGCCGGTTCTACAAACCGCAATCAATGCAATGGGCTGGCTTTATCAACATTCCCGATTATACCGGCAACTTGAGCCACTCATTATTGCTAACCAACCCCGCCAGCAAT
>Ga0210124_1000128_pt1 | contig 43489 bp, 49 predicted proteins | sample Muzzi_PWC_D2_FD_185554 | JGI IMG/M metagenome (GOLD analysis project Ga0210124, IMG submission 185554) | Wetland microbial communities from San Francisco Bay, California, USA, that impact long-term carbon sequestration - Muzzi_PWC_D2 (SPAdes) | ecosystem: Environmental > Aquatic > Marine >...
GTTTCGCCTCGTCGAACCGCGCGAGACCCGCGGGATACCCCAGACCGCCTGGTGCGTCCCGCGCGATCCGCTGAGCCATGGCCGGAATGTCGGGCACCTCGCCCGCCCCCGCGATCTCCGGGTGACTGGCCAGGATCTGCTCGACCAGCGAGGTTCCCGAACGCGGCATGCCCACGACGAAGACCGGAATCTCGCTGCCGTTGCCGACGTCGCTGCGCGCTGCAAGCAGATCGCCGTCGAAGAGCGCCATGCTGTCCCGCAAAAGGGTGGCACAGGATGCCCGGTCCGAGCGCCGCCCGTCGAGGCGATTGCCGGCCGCGAAATGCGGAAACGCCCGGCCGTATGCGCCCGCGTCGTCATAGAGCTTGCCGAGCGCAAAATGCAGAAAGCTGCGATCGCGATCGCCGAGCCCCGATTGAGTCACCTTCTGCTCAAGGATAGCCGCAAGGGGGTCGTCGGGGATTCCCCGAACCACGGTCGAAAGATCGAACCAGGCCTCGGCGAAATCGGGCCGCAGGCGCACGGCTGCGCGGTATTCCGCCTCCGCCTCGCCGTAGCGGCCGAGGAACGCCGCCACCATGCCCAGGGCATGATGGAATGTCGCCTCGTCCGGAGCCAATTCCACGGCTTGGCGCACAAATCTTTCGGCGTTCTCGGTGTCGCGCCGACGCAGCGCGACCAGGCCGAGCTGATGCCAGGCCGGCGCGCAGGCCGGATCGCGCTGCAGGATACGCCCGCAGATCCCGGCCGCCTCTTTCAGTCGGCCGGCGATCTTCAGTTGCGCCGCTTGTTGCAGTTCGGCTTCGAACACCAGCTTTCCCGTATCACCCAATCCCGACCGCGCGGCCTATCCGAACCGACCGCAGGGCCGGAGGCAAGCCCTTCGCGCGCCACATCCGGCTGGCCTTGCCCGGACCGCGACCCTAGATTGCCGGTATGACCGGAACCGAGGCAAAGACGACCCCCACGGGCGACCTCGTGCAGCGCCTGGCAGGAATCGTCGGCGACAAGGGCCTGATCACCGAGCCGGCGGAGATGGAGCCGCATCTCGTCGAGCTGCGCCAGCGCTACCGTGGCGCGGCGCCCTGCGTCGTCAGGCCGGCGTCGACCGACGAGGTCGCCGCGGTCGTGCGGCTCTGCGCCGAGACCGGCACGCCGATCGTGCCGCAGGGCGGCAACACCGGGCTGGTCGCCGGCGGCATCCCCTTCGAGGACGGCCGCGCCGTCATCGTCAACCTGGGCCGCATGAACCGCGTCCGTGCCCTCGACCCGGTCAACGACACCATGACGGTCGAGGCCGGCTGCATCCTGCAGCAGGTCCAGGAGGCGGCCGCCGGGGCCGACCGGCTGTTTCCCTTGAGCCTGGGCGCCGAAGGCACCTGCCAGATCGGCGGCAACCTCTCGACCAACGCCGGGGGCATCCAGGTGCTGCGCTACGGCAACGCGCGCGAGCTGGTGCTGGGGCTCGAGGTCGTGCTGCCCGACGGGCGCGTGTGGGACGGCCTGCGCGGCCTGCGCAAGGACAACACCGGCTACGACCTGAAGCAGCTCTTCATCGGCGCCGAGGGCACGCTCGGCATTATAACCGCCGCGGTCCTGCGCCTCTTCCCACGGCCGCGCGAGACGGCGACCGCCTTCGTCGCGGTGCCGGACGTCGCCGCCGCGGTGCGCCTGCTCGGCCACGTGCGCGATGCCGTCGGCGACAACGTGACCAGCTTCGAGCTCATTCCGCGCATCGGCATCGACTTCGCCCTGGCGCACGTGCCCGACATCCGCGACCCCCTGACCGAGCGATACGACTGGTACGTCCTCGTCGAGCTCTGGTCCGGCAGCGCGGACGCCGGCCTGGCCGCGGCCATGGAGGCGCTGCTCGCCGACGCCTTCGAGGCCGACCTGGTGCGCGACGCGACCATCGCCGCGAACCAGGCCCAGTCGGACGTGCTGTGGCGGCTGCGCGAAGGCATCGTGGAGGGACAGAAGCCCGAAGGCGGCTCGATCAAGCACGACGTCTCCGTGCCGATCACCGCGATCCCCGAATTCCTGGACCGCGCCACGGCGGCGGTCACGCGCCTGATCCCGGGCATCCGGCCGGTGCCCTTCGGACACATCGGCGACGGCAACATCCACTTCAATCTGAGCCAGCCGCAGGGGGCCGACCGCGACGCCTTCATGGCGCGCTGGGACGAGGTCAACCGCGTCGTGCACGACATCGCCGTCGAACTCGGCGGCTCGATCAGCGCGGAGCACGGCCTCGGCCGCATGAAGATGGTCGAGAACGTCCACTACAAATCGGCCCTGGAGATCGAGCTGCAGCAGCGCATCAAGCGGGCGTTCGACCCGCAGGGCCTGATGAACCCCGGCAAGGTGGTCCCGGAGTAAGCCGCCGCTCCGCCTAGCGCGTTGCGCCGAGCGCGTCGTCGAAACGCTCGAGAAAGGCGTCGCAGACCGCCTCGTCGTGCGCCAGCGAGAGGTAGAGCTTGGTGCCCATGGGGTTGAGGAAGACGCCGCGTTCGAACAGGCCGAGCATGACCCGGCGGGCGCGCGCCCGGTCGCTGTTCAGCGTCGAGCGGTAGTCCACCACCGGCGCGGTCGAGAACACGACCTGGGCGAGCGGCCCGTCGCCGATCACCTGGGCGCGCTCCTGCCGCGATTCGAGCACCCGGGCCATGCCGTCGCGCAGATAGCGCCCCAGTGCGTGCAGGCGCGCGTAGGTGCCGTCCCGGCGGAACACCGCCAGGGCCGCGCCCGCCGCCGCCGTCGAGACCGGGTTGCCGCCGAGCGTCGAGGCCACCCACATGTAATCCGCCGCGCCCAGCCGGTCCTCGCGCACCGCCGCCATGAGGTCGCGCGGGCCGCCGAAGGCACCGATGGGATAGCCGCCGCCCAGCGCCTTGCCGTAGGCCACCAGGTCGGGCACCACGCCGTAGTAGGCTTGGGCCCCGCCGTAGGCTAGGCGGAAGCCGGTCACCACCTCGTCGAAGATCAGCAGCGCCCCGGCCGCCTTGGCAGCATCCTTGAGACCTTCGAGGAAGCCGGGCCGCGGCGGCGTGCAGCGCTGCAGCGGCTCGACGATCACGCCGGCAATCTCCGGCCCGTGGCGCGCCAGGATGTTCCGCGTAGCGGCCAGGTCGTTGAAGGGCGCCACCAGCACGTCGCGGCCGACCATCCCCGCCAGCCCGCCACCGGTCGGCGCCGGCGTCGGGAAGTCGGGCGGGTCTGCCGGGAACAGGCTGGTCACGCCGACCTCGTTGGCGCCGTGGTAGGCGCCCTCGAACTTGAGAATCTTCGGCCGCCCGGTGACCGCCCGCGCCAGGCGCTGGCAGTACATCGTCGCCTCGGTGCCCGAGGCGCAGAAGCGCAGCTGCTCGCAGGCCGGAGACAGGCGCAGGATATCCTCGGCGAGGGCCAGCGCCGGTTCGGTGACGTAGGCGAAGTTGGACCCCTGGGCCGCCTGGCGGGTCACGGCCGCGACCACCTCGGGCCGCGCGTGCCCGACCAAAGCCGAGCCCCACCCCATGGAGAAATCGAGAAATTCGCGCCCCGCCTCGTCCCACAGCCGGCAGCCCTCGCCGCGCGCGATGACCAGGGCAAGCTTCGGCGGCAGATCGAACTCGCCGTTCGACCCGGCCGGAAAGACGGACAAGGAGCGTTCGCGCAAGGACGTCATGGGCGCCTCCCGAAGCCGGGCCGAGACTGCCCCCCGGCCGCGATTCCGGCAAGTCCGATCGCCGCCGTCAGGCGACCCGCGACAGGGACCCGCGACAGGGCGCAAGAGAGTCGCTACAACGAGGGCCGAAAAATCGAGGCCACGAGCACAACGGGAGTCACGAACGACATGGGTAACGGCGCGGCCCGGACCGGCGGGCGCATTCTGGTCGACCAGCTTCGCATCCACGGGGCCGAGCTCGCCTTCGGCGTTCCGGGCGAAAGCTATCTCGCCGTCCTCGACGCGCTGCACGACGCACCCGGCATCCGCTACATCGTCTGCCGCCAGGAAGGCGGCGCCGCGATGATGGCCGACGCCTACGGCAAGCTGACCGGGCGGCCGGGCGTCTGCCTGGTCACGCGCGGGCCGGGCGCCACCAACGCCAGCGCCGGGCTGCACATCGCGGCCCAGGACTCGACGCCGGTGATCCTGCTGATCGGCCAGGTCGGGCGCGGCGAGCAGGAGCGCGAGGCCTTCCAGGAGATCGACTACCGCCGCATGTTCGGCCAGTCGGCCAAGTGGGTGGCGCAGATCGACCAGGCGGCGCGCATTCCCGAGTTCGTGGCGCGCGCCTTCGCGACGGCGACCTCCGGCCGGCCCGGCCCCGTGGTGCTCGCGTTGCCCGAGGACATGCTGCGCGAGACCGCCGACGTGGCCGACGCGGCGCCTTACCGCCCGGTCCAGGCCCACCCCGGGCCGGACGACATGGCGCAGCTGCGCGAACGGCTGGAGCGCGCCGCGCGCCCGCTGATGATCCTCGGCGGCGGCGGCTGGAGCCCGGCCGCCGTCACCGACATCCGCGCCTTCGCCGAGGCCAACGGCCTGCCGGTGGCGACCTCCTTCCGGCGCCAGGACCGCCTCGACAACACGCACCCGAACTACGTCGGGCACGTCGGCATCGGCATCAACCCGAAACTCGCGCAGCGCATCCGCGAGGCGGACCTGCTGCTCGTGGTCGGGGCGCGCCTCGGCGAGATGACGACCGGCGGCTATACCCTGGTCGGCATCCCGCGACCGCGCGCGCCCCTGGTGCACGTGCACCCCGGGGCCGAGGAACTCGGCCGGGTCTACCAGGCGGACCTACCGATCAACGCCGGCGTGGCCGCATTCGCGGCGGCGGCTCGGGCGCTCGGCCCGGTCGACCACCGGGCGCGCGCCGGCTGGACCGAGGGCGGGCGGCGCGACTACCTGGCCCACGCCGCGCCGACCGCGACGCCGGGGGCCGTGCAGATGGGCGAGATCATGGCCCTGCTCAACGAGCGCCTGCCGCCGGAGGCCATCGTCACCAACGGCGCCGGTAACTACGCCGCCTGGCCCAACCGCTTCTACCGCTACCGTGCCTTTCCCAGCCAGCTGGCGCCGACCAGCGGCTCGATGGGCTACGGCACGCCGGCCGCGGTCGCGGCCAAGCTGATCCACCCCGACCGGCCGGTGGTCGCCTTCGCTGGCGACGGCTGTTTCCTGATGAACGGGCAGGAACTGGCGACCGCGGTGCAGTACGAGCTGCCGATCGTCATCCTGGTGGTCGACAACGGCATGTACGGGACGATCCGCATGCATCAGGAGCGCGCATATCCCGGCCGCGTTTCCGGGACCGAGCTGCGCAACCCAGACTTCGCCGCCCTGGCGCTGGCCTACGGCGCCACCGGCGAGACGGTCGAGACGACGGCCGAGTTCGCCCCGGCGCTGGAGCGCGCCCTGGCCGCCGAGGGCCCGGCGCTGATCGCCATCAAGGTCGATCCCGAGGCGATCACGCCGCAGGCGACCCTGTCCGGCCTGCGCGAGGCGGCGCGCAAGGCGCGGAAGGCTTAGAAATCCGGCTCAGGCCGGCGCCCGGTGCGGGCGGCTGAGGATATAGGCGGCGACCACCCCGAGCCCCAGCCCCAGGCCGAGCGGCAGCGTCCAGCCCTCGGCGACGAAGAGGGTCACGTAGAGCAGGCTGGCGCTCATCATGACGACCGCCAGGCACTTGGCCGGCAGCGGAATGATCCGGTGACGGTGCCAGTCGCGCAGGCTGCGGCCCAGCCGCGGATGGCTATACAGCCAGTCGTGGAACCGGACCGAGGACTTCGAGAAGGCCCAGAGCGCCAGGATCAGGAAGATCGTGGTCGGCATGACCGGCAGCAGCATGCCGGCGATGCCGAGGCCGACGTTGAGCCAGCCGAAGGCCATCAGGCCGTAGCGCACGCCGGCGCAGTCGTGCACCCGGCTGGTCGGTCGTTCCGCGTGTGAGCCCTGTGCCTCGCCGTCCATCCCGCGAATTTGCCTGCCGTGCGTGAAGGGAGCCTTAACGGCCTCCCTTTGCCGCTCAGTCGCGCTTCTTGCCGTCCAGATCGCGCGCCACCCGCTCGCGCTCGAGGTCGCTCTGCCGCTTGTCGGCCCGGCGCCGGCCGAAGCGCACCCGGTTCTCGGCGGCCTGCGCCTCCTTTTCGACCCTGGCCTTCCGCTTGCGCGCCCGCCGCAGATTGACGATTTCCGCCATGCCCTCCTCATAGGGTCCGTCCGGTCCAACCGCACGAGTCCGCGTCGCGGGACCTTGCGGTACGTCAATGCCGGATTCCGCACGCCGGCGCAATCTCCTCGCGCGAGTTGGCAAGACCCCGGGGCGGCAGGCATTATGCCTCTCGCGGGCCCCGAACGGGAAGGAGTGCGAGAGCCATGAACGGTCCCCATCGAGATGTCGGCGACACCGAGACCCCGCGGGCGCTCCGCAGCCTGCGCACACGGCTGAACGACCTGTTCGAGGAGTTCTTCGAGAAGGTCGGCACCGAGCATCCCTCGGTCTCCGGCCACGCGCTCCCCGGCCTGCCGGGTCATGCCGACGTGAGCACGAGCGAAAGCGACTGGCAGGTCGAGATCGACCTGCCCGGCATGGAGCTCGAGAACATCGAGGTGACCGCCGACGACGACACGCTGACGGTTTCCGCCGAGCGCCACGACGAGCGCGAGACGTCGGGCCGCGACTATTACTTCTGCGAGAGATCGCACGGGCGCTGCGAGCGACGCTTCCGCCTGCCGCCCGACATGGACCCGGCCAAGGCCAAGGCCCGATACCGCGACGGCGTCCTCACCGTGACCGTGCCGCGCAAGGCGGGCGCGAAGAAGAAACCGGCCAAGACCATCCGGATCGCCTCCGCATGAGCCGCGAGGCGAAGAAGGACCGCCGGCCTTCATGACCGAATACGTTCCGCCGCTCGCCGACATCCGCTTCGCGCTCTACGCCCAGGCGGAGCTTTCGGAGGTGGCGCGGCTGCCGGGCTACGGCGACGCCACGCCCGAGCTGGTCGACAGCGTGCTGGACGAGGCCGGGCGTCTGGCCGCTGAGGTGCTGGCGCCGCTCAACCACAGCGGCGACCGCGAGGGCTGCCGTTACGACAACGGCGTGGTGCGCAGCCCTGCAGGCTTCGCCGAAGCCTATGCCCGCTTCGTCGAAGGGGCGTGGGGCGGCCTGCCGTTCGATCCCGCGCATGGCGGCCAGGGCCTGCCGTGGACCCTGGCCACCGCGGTGCAGGAGCTGTGGAACAGCGCCAACCTCAGCTTCGCGCTCGCGCCGCTGCTGACCCAGGGCGGGGTCGAGCTGCTCGAGATCCACGGCACCCCGGCCCAGCAGCGCCTCTTCCTGCCCAAGCTGGTCACCGGCGAATGGGCCGGCACGATGAACCTGACCGAGCCGCAGGCCGGCTCGGACGTCGGTGCGCTGAAAACGCGGGCGGTTCGCGAAGGCGCGCATTACCGCATCACCGGACAGAAGATCTTCATCACCTGGGGCGAGCACGACTGCGCCGAGAACATCGTGCACATGGTGCTGGCCCGCCTGCCCGGCGCGCCCGAGGGCACCAAGGGTATCAGCCTGTTCATCGTGCCCAAGTTCCTGGTCAACGAAGACGGCAGCCTCGGCGCGCGCAACGACCTGCGCTGCGTTTCGATCGAATCCAAGCTCGGCATTCACGCCGCGCCGACCTGCGTCATGGCCTACGGCGATTCGGAGGGCGCCATCGGCTATCTGGTCGGCCGCGAGAACGAGGGCATGGCCTGCATGTTCACGATGATGAACAACGCCCGGCTCGGCGTCGGCGTGCAGGGCCTGGCGGTGGCGGCGCGCGCCTATCAGGGGGCGCGCGCCTATGCCCGCGAGCGGATCCAGGGCCGCGCCATCGGCAGCGACGACACGCGCCCGGTCGCCATCCTGCAGCATCCCGACGTGCGCCGCATGCTGACCACGATGCGCGCGCGCGTCGAAGCCATGCGGGCGCTCGCCTACCTCGCCGCCGCCGCCCTCGACCGGGCCAAGCACGCGCCCGACCCGGCGGCGCGGGCGCGCGCCCAGGCGCGCCTCGACCTGCTGATCCCGGTGGTCAAGTCCTGGCTGACCGACGGCGGCTGCGAGGTCGCCTCGACGGCGCTTCAGGTCCACGGCGGCATGGGCTTCATCGAGGAGACCGGCGCGGCGCAGCACTACCGCGACGCCCGCATCACGCCGATCTACGAGGGCACCAACGGCATCCAGGCGCTCGATCTGGTCAGCCGCAAGCTGCTGCGCGACGAGGGCGCGGCGGCGCGCGACCTCTTCGGCGACATTCGCGGCGAGCTGGGAAATCTGGAGACGCATCCCGACGGCCGGGTGGCAGGTCTCTGCGGCGATCTCGGCGCGGCGCTGAAGACGCTTGAGAGCGCGACCGACTGGGTCCTGCAGGCGGGCGCGGGCGACCTGTGCCGCGCCGCGGCCGCGGCAACGCCTTATCAAAGCGCGCTCGGTTTCCTGCTCGGCGGCTGGCTGTTGGCGCGCGGCGCCGCGGCGGCGGCACACCGGCTAGCCGAGGGCGAGGCGCGGAATGCCGCCCTCCTCGAAGGCAAGATCGCGACCGCGCGGGTCTACGTCGACAATATCCTGCCGCGCGCTGCGGCCGAAGCCACGGCGGCGACACGCGGCGCCGACAGCACGCTGGCGCTGGGCGACGACCAACTCTGACCTCGCCGGGTCCGGGCCCGGCTCGGCGCTACGACTTCGAGATCGCGATCTTTTTCTTCTTCGCCTTCGCCTCGGCGCGCTTCGGCATCGCGACCTTGAGCACGCCTTTCTCGAAGGTCGCCTTGATATTGCCTTCGTCGACGCTCTCGGGGACGCGCATGGAGCGCAGGAAGCTGCCGTAGCGCCGCTCCGAGAGGTAATAGTCCTTCTCCTTCTTTTCGGTCTCGGCCTTCTTCTCGCCCTTGACCGTGAGCACGCCATCGGACAGCGTCAGCTCGACGTCCTTCTCGTCGATGCCCGGCAGTTCGGCCGTCAGCTCGATCGCATCGTCGGTCTCGCTGACGTCGAAGCGCACGTCGACCGCGCCTTTGCCCAGCAGCGAATCGCCGAACGCTTCCCACTCCGCCATGCCGCGCGGTATCGAGGGCATCCGCCAGTCGGTCAGGAATTCGTCGAACAGGCGATCCATCTGCTCGCGCAGGGCCAACAGCGGATGCCCACCGCCGCGTGCCGGCGGCGCGCTGGGCGTTGCGGCCTTTCCGGCTTTCTTGACGGCAATCTTTTTCGCCATCGTCCTCCTCCTCGTGCCTTGCATCGGAACGCTCCAGCGCTCCGCATGCACGCACAGATAGAACAACTTGTGATTGACCGGTATGATCTGAATCAAGGGTGGCGCGGCGCCTGCTTGATCTTTCGGCACGGCGCTTTCACCATGCCGCTGGCCAGGGGCGCCGCAAGCGGTACGACAGCGAAGAAGGGGGCAAGACATGCCGGCGTCGAGCGTGATTCTCGCCATCGACCAGGGGACGACCAGCTCGCGTGCCATGCTGTTCGACCGCGAGGGGCAGCCCGTCGCGCGGGCGCAGCGCGAACTGACCCAGCACTTTCCGGAATCGGGCTGGGTCGAGCATGATCCCGAGGACATCTGGCGCGATACCCTGTCGGTCGTGCATGACGCGCTGGACGCCGGCGGACTGACGCTCGACTCCGTCGCGGCCATCGGCATCACCAACCAGCGCGAGACGACCGTCCTTTGGGAGCGCGCGACGGGCGCGCCGGTGCACCGCGCCATCGTCTGGCAGGACCGGCGCACCGCCGGTCTGTGCGACCGGCTGAACCGCGAAGGCCACGGCGACCTGGTACGGCGACGCACCGGTCTGCTGATCGATTCCTATTTCTCGGCCACCAAGATCGCCTGGATTCTCGAGAACATTCCTGGAGCGCGCGAGAAAGCACGCCGCGGCGACCTTGCCTTCGGCACGATCGACAGCTTCCTGCTCTGGCGCCTGACGGGCGGGCGGGTCCATGCCACCGATGCGACGAATGCCGCGCGCACCATGATCTACGACATCCACCGACAGGACTGGGACCAGGAACTGCTCGATCTGTTCGACATCCCGCGCGCGATTCTGCCGGAGGTGCGCGACAACGACGCCGACTTCGGGGTCGCCGCGGCGGAGGTCCTGGGTGCCGCGGTGCCGGTCCGCGGCATGGCCGGCGACCAGCAGGCCGCCACCGTCGGCCAGGCGTGCTTCGCCGAAGGCATGATGAAGTCGACCTACGGCACCGGCTGCTTCGCCCTCATGAACACCGGCGCCATGGCCGTCGAATCTGCCAACCGTCTCTTGACCACTGTCGCCTACCGCCTGGAGGGCGACACGACCTACGCGCTGGAGGGCAGCATCTTCGTCGCCGGGGCGGCGGTGCAGTGGCTGCGCGACGGTCTGAAGATCATCGACTCGGCCGGCGAGACAGAGGCCCTGGCGCAGGCCGCCGACCCCGCGCAGAGGGTCGTCCTGGTTCCCGCCTTCACCGGGCTCGGCGCGCCCTATTGGGATGCGCATGCGCGCGGCGCGATCTTCGGCCTGACCCGCGCCAGCGGCCCGGCGGAGATCGCCAGGGCGGCGCTTGAGGCCGTCTGCTTCCAGACCCGCGACCTGCTGCATGCGATGGAGGCGGACGGGGTCGAGCGCCTCGAGACCCTGCGCGTCGACGGCGGCATGGTTGCCAACGACTGGCTGCTGCAGACCCTGGCCGATACCCTGGGCGTGGCGGTGGAACGGCCGACCGTGACGGAGACCACCGCCCTGGGCGCCGCCTGCCTCGCCGGGCTGCGCAACGGCTTCTTCGACGGCCTGGACGGCATTTCGGGCCGGTGGCGCAGCTCCGGGCGTTTTACGCCGCGCATCGACGACGCCGAGCGCGAGTCGCGTTACGCCGTCTGGCGCGACGCCATCGCCCGCGTGCGCAGCACGGCCGATCGCTGAGCCCGTCGCCCGCCGGCCATCGCGCTCATTACCAGACGACAATGCTGGCCAGAACGCCGCCGCCGAACCCGACGAGAATTGCCCCCGAAGCGCGGTGGATCCACGCCATCAGCCGCGAGGTCACATGGCCGCGCAATGCGGCGACCAGCCCGCTCAGGGCCAGCCACCACATCGCCGAGCCGACGAAGACTCCGGCCATCAGGCTGATCACCTCGCCGTATCCGTCGCCCGCGCCCACCACGCCGATTCCCGCGAAGATGGCCACGAAAGCCAGAATGGTCGCCGGGTTGGTCAGGGTGAGCACGAAGCATGACGCGAAGGCGTGCAGCAGGCCGCCGTCGGAGTCCGCCGCGGCGGCGGCCGGCGGCCGGCGCAGCACGCGCAGGCCCAGGACCAGCAGGAAGGCCCCGCCGAACAGCCGCAGATAATCCTGGTAGCTGAGCAGGAAGCGGGCGACCCCGGTCAGCCCGAGGGCGGCGACCGCACCGTACACGCCGTCGGCCGTCGCGGCGCCGAGGCCGGAGACCAGGCCGATGAGCGCACCCTGCAGCAGGGTCCGGTGGACGCAGAGCAGACCGACTGGCCCGGCCGGAACCGCAATCACCAAACCGATCGCCAGGCCTTTCAGAAACAAGGGCGTAACGGCCATGGCGCGGTCCCGTTTAACGGCAGGAAGCGGTCCCCGGCCCGTCTCAATCATGGGCGCTTCGCGGGGTGGTGCCGCGCCAACGCTACCGCACGGCAGGTGGAATGGCCACGGCGGCGAGCCCCAAGAGCCGGCGCTCACCTCCCCGCCGGCGGGATTCCGTTCGCTCCTTCAGCCTTCGTTAACCAAGATCTCGGCAAGATGGCCCCGGTTTCGGCCCTTCAGGGCCTGCGTGGAGCGATGCCATGTCCAGCACACAGCCGACCGCCGACGAGCCGGGCGCCGAGCGCCGCCGCCGCCATCGATTTCCGGTCGACAGCCCCAAGCCGCTCACCGCGACCAGCCGCGGACGCATCTACACCTGTCAGTTGCGGGATATCTCGTTGGACGGCATTCGCCTGGCCTTTCAGGACGAGATGCCGGAGGGCAACGTCATCGCGCTCGACCACCCCATCGCGGGCATCCTCTGCGGGGTCTGCGCCTGGCGCAACGACGACAACATGGGCGTTGAGCTGCAGTTGCCGCGGGCCGAACTCGAGCGCGCCCTGAAGTGCATCTCGCTGGTGATCTGAACCCCGCCGCCATCCGCCCGGAAAATCACCTGGAATATCGCCGGGCGCATTAACGAATCCGCAAAGTTGCTCGGCGACAATTTTCGCTAAATTCCAGTGATGTCGGCATAAAGGCGCTTCCATGAAAGCCACCGCGGACAGCGGCTCAGACTCGTCCGAGCGGCGCCGGTTCAAGCGCGCTCATTTCCTGTTCGGGGGCGCGATCCTGGCGGACGGCGAGGAGGTCGGCGGCCACGTGCTCGACCTGTCGGTCAACGGCGCCCGGTTCCGCTTCAAGGGAACGGCCAAGGGGGCGGCCGAGATGACCCTTCGTTTGGCCGGCGGCGTCGACTTCCCGGTCCGCACCGCCTGGCGCCGGGGCAACCTCGCCGGACTGACCTTCGAGGATGCGCCGGAGCGCATTTCGGCCCTCTTCGCGGGGCTGCTTCCTCGGGACTGCCTGGCCGCCTGACGGCGCCCGGGCACGGCCGGCAACCCTAACCAATTCTTGAGCAATTTGGCCTAGATCTGAGGGCGAAGTACGACCTGAGCGACGCCGAATGGCTCGGCGATCGCGATCTCCCGACGATCCGAGGCCCCATGCGAGCCGCCGAGCTGCCGAAACCGGAACGCGTCAACCAGGTCTGGCTCGATGAGGCCATGGACCAGCACGAGGCCTACCTCAGGGGCCGCCCCGGCGGCCAGCGGCTGTCGCTCAGCTTCAAGGATGCCCGGCACCTCGATTTCCGCGGCCGCGAGCTCGCCGGCCTGCAGATGGTCGGGGCCGAGCTGTCCGACACCAACCTGGCGGAGGCCATCCTGGCGCGCGGCAGCTTCTTCGGCGCCGACCTGTCTTCGGCCTCGCTGCACCACAGCGACCTGACCCGGGCCGACCTGCGGGGCGCCAACCTCTCGGGCGCCAATCTCGAATGCGCCGACCTGTCGGAGGCGGACATCCGCAACGGCTTCATCCTGGTTCAGGACAAGCACGGCAACCTGACCCCGATGAAGGACGGCGCCGCCGAGCTGCGCGACGTCAACCTGGCCGGCGCCAATCTGACCGGCGCGATGATGGGCCGCGTGATCGGCCCGCGCACCAACCTGACCAATGCCAACTTCAAGAACGCCAAGCTGGTCGCCGCGAATCTCTCCGACTCCGACGTGCGCGGCGCGATCTTCACCGGGGCCGACCTGACCGATGCCGACCTGAGTGGATGCATCTTTCAGGGCGCCATGCTGGGCGGCGCAATCCTCAACAACACCAATCTCGACGGCGCGGACCTGACGGCGGCGCATTTCCAGCCCGCCGAGCTCCGTTACGCCCAGACGCGGAACGTGCGGATGCCCAAGCAGATCGACGCGCTCGACCGCTCCGTGCAGGAAATCGTGGCCGATCATATTCGGTGGATCGATTCGCTGGGGCGCGAGGGGAACCAGGCGGATCTGTCCTGCGTCGACCTGCAGAACGTCGACTTGAGCGGCATGAACCTGCAGGCCGCCGTCCTCGCTCTGGCGAACCTGTCCTACGCCAAGCTGCATGCGGGCAGCCTGACCATGGCGAACCTGGCAAGCGTGCTGGCCCTCCAGACGGACTTCAGCGACTGCGACATGCGCGGCATCAAGCTCGACTGCGCCAATATGGCCGGCGCCCTGCTGCGCTGCGCGCGGCTCGGGCCGATCAACCTGGTCGGCGTGGTCGGCCAGCGCGTCTGTGCCAGCCTCAAGGAGATACGGCTCGACGGGGCCGACCTCAGCGGGGCGGACCTCGAAGGCGTCGACTTTTCCAAGGCCAGCCTGTGCAACGTCGATCTGCGCAACGCGCGCATTGTCGATGCCAAGTTCATCGACGCGGACCTCAGCGGCGCCGACCTGCGCGGCACAGCCCTCGACAGCGCCGACATGCGCGGCGCGACCGGCCTGCGGCGATAGACCGACGACCCCGGTCCACGCCAAGCGGGGGAGAAACATGGCATGAAGGGATGCCGAAATTGCAAGAACTGGCAGCCGCTGGACGAGCATCTGGATCGTATCGATCCGGCCACGGCGAGCCAGAAGGTCCAGATCGGGATTTGCCGGCGCTATGCCCCGCGCCCGGTGGAGGCCGCGGCCGGCGCCGAAGCCGGAGAGGCCCGCTGGCCGCGCGCGGCCTCGGACGACTGGTGCGGCGAGTGGGATCCGGACCTCCAGTGATGCTCCCGCCCGGCCGAAACCCCGCGCCGTTTTGATCTGCGTCAACGTACCGGCCCTGCCCGCCTTCTAGCCTTCCGGGAAAACCCGGACCTGTCTCACGGCGCCGGAATGCGCTATCAAGGGAGACGATTCACGGGGGGCGGAAGGAGCCGGGCGCATGCCGATCATGCATTGGACCAGTAAGATGAGCGTCGGGGTCCAAGAGATCGACGAGGACCACAAGAGGCTCATCAGCGTCATCAACCGCCTGGCCGAGGACGCCGACAAGGAGGACCGCAAGCTCGCCGTGCGGCAGTCGATTGCCGCCCTGCTGCGCTATGCGGAGTTCCATTTCGCGCGCGAGGAGAAGATGATGACGGTCGCCCGTTATCCGGGCCTCGCGGAGCACAAAATCGAACATCGCGACTTCGTCACCAAGATCAAAGACCTCAACCGCCTGTTCGACGACGACCCCGAAGGCGTGACGAACTTCGTGCGTGATACGCTGCTCGATTTCCTGCGCGACTGGCTCAACCACCACATCCTGATCGAGGACAAGGCCTATCAGGCTTGCGTCACGGGCAACCCGGACGCGATGGCTGCGGCGAAATCCTTTCAGGCGGCGGAAGTGTGGTGGAGCCGTTAGGGCCTGCGGCGCGCACGTCCCATCGGCCCATCGTGCCTAGGCGACGCGGCACCAAAGAAAAACCGCCAGGCACCCGTTCGGCGTGCCCGACGATTTTCCGAAAGGTGTACCGCGGTCAGCCGGACCCCGCGGCATTGGCAAGCGTGTTGGAGACGGACCCGAACATCGTCTTCAGCGAATTGCCCATCGACGTCAGGGCGGCGATGGTCGCCACCGATACAAGCGCCGCAATCAGGCCGTACTCGATGGCGGTGGCGCCGGATTCGTCCCGGAGAAACGAGTAAAGATCTTGAGACATAAGCATAATCTCCTGGCAATCGGCATTCTGGCCAGGATTGTCTTCAAGCATGATAAAGATAGTCTTATCGAATCGAACAATCGGCGTCTTTCTTAAGATGAAAATCAGTCCATGTCTTAACTATGTAACACGCTCCGACGAAGCTAGGCGCTGACGATCGAGCAGCACCGGGTCCGCCCGCAACGTCTGCGTGAAACCGCTCGCACCGAACGCAAGCGCACCCCCGCGCGGCAGAGTGAGCGCGATGCGCCAGCGAAAATACGGCCGGTCCAGGCAAATCTTCTGATCGACAACCCGCTGCCGCGTTATGTCGTCGATCGCAAGTTCGTTCATCGCGGTTCGAGACCCGCTGTCTCCGAAGTCGACGTCGATCCGCAAATCGGTCACGTCGTGGAACGTGAGAGTAGCCGGCGCCACGCGAAAGCGCATGTCACCCGCACCGGCGCACACCCATTCGACGATATGGTCGAGATCGAGAACGAGGTTGCTGTGCCACGTGTTGCGCTCCGGATCGCCGACGTCGAAGCGCAGGCCGTAGAGCGTGTCGTCGTGCCATGACATCCGGTCGAAGTCCGCCTGCGTCCAGGTTTGCAACATCGGCCCTCCTTCAGGGTGCTCCGGCGCCATCGGGCCCAGCGACGGGCCCGGCGCCACAGAGGCCGCGGGGCGTTCCAACGACGCCGCGGACGCCGACCTCGCGCAGTCCTACTTGCAAGGATACGCCTTGCCCAATGCGATGATCACGACGTTCTCCGCGTCGAAGTCCCAGCGTTCCGGGTTCTCCTGAAGGTAGGCCTGCACGAGGTCCCGCAGGCGCCCGGCCGTAATGTCCTTCGGCGCACAGAACAGGCCGGCGGTGTCGAGAGCGTCGTACACGCCCATGATGTAGCCCAGGCAGTGGATCTTCTGCGCGATCTGGGCGGAGCTGCAGTGGTCGATCAGGCTGCGCCCCGTCTCGAACCCGGCCCGCGCGTCGCCGGCCGATAGGGCTAGGCCGAGACAGAGCGCCAGAGCCGGGATCGACAGTCTTATCGGCGTGCGCATGCAGCTCCTCCGGAACGGTCTTGTCGGGTAAGGCGGCGCAAGCCTAGCGAAAGCGGTTCCGCCCGGCCAGGGACTCGCGGCCCGGCGGGCCGGCCGCCGGGCTTTCGCCGGCCCCCATCGTCCCTTAGTCTTGGCGGCCGATCGGACAGCACCGGCAACACCGCGATCATGAGCACCCCGCACCATCCCTTCGCCCCCTTCCTGCGCGTCGTCGGCCGCGGACCGAGCCTGTCGCGCCCGCTGACCCGCGAGGAAGCGCGCGAGGCCATGCACCTGATCCTCGACGGCCGGACCGAGGGGGTCCAGGTCGGCGCCTTCCTGCTAGTCCTGCGCTACCGCGGCGAAACGGCCGAGGAACTGGCCGGAATGCTGGCAGCGGCGCGCGAGCGCTTCGCGGCCGAGGCTCCGGCCGGCCAAGTCGACCTCGACTGGCCATCCTACGCCGACCGGCACAGGCAACAGCCCTGGTTCACCCTCGCTGCCCTGCTCCTGGCGGAGAACGGCGTGCGCGTGCTGGTGCACGGCATCGCCGGCTACGCCGAGGGCTTCGCGCCGACCCGTCCGGTCTTGCAGGCGCTCGGCATCCGACCGGCCGGGTCGCTGGCCGAGGCGGCGGCGCGCGTCGCCGAGGACAATTTCGCCTACGTCGGGCTGGAGCAATTCTGCGCGCCGCTCGACCGCCTGTTCGACCTGCGCCCGCTGCTCGGCGTGCGCAGCGCCGTCAACACCCTGGCCCGCGCCCTCAACCCGCTCGCGGCCCCGGCGCAGATCCAGGGGGTGTTTCATCCGCCCTATCGGGCGCTGCACCGTGACGTCGCGCTGCTCGAGGGTCAGCCGCGCGCGACGATCTTCAAGGGCGGCGGCGGCGAGGTCCAGCGCAACCCGCTCAAGCCCTGCCGGGTCGTTCGGATCGGCGACGGCGCGGCCTGCGAAGAGACCTGGCCGGCGCTCCGCCCCGACGACGCCTACCGCTGGCGCGAGGAGCCGCTGGACCCCGCGCGCGTGGCCGCCCTGTGGCGCGGCGACCTCGCCCTGCCGGCGCCCGAGGCGGCGATTACCGGCACCGTGGCCCTCGCCCTCTCGCTGCTCGGACGCGCCGGCGACATGGACGACGCGCAGGCCCAGGCCGAGGCCATGTGGCGGGCCCGACCGCGCGAGAAGTTCGGCGGCGCGGCCGCCGCGCAATAACGCGCGCCCCGAGTCCCGCGAAACGCATATCGGTCAAAGACTCCTTAATTTCCGGTAATTGGAGCCATGCCCTGGGCGCAGGGCTGCTGCGTCGGATCGCCGATTGTCCGCCATGCCGTTTGCGCCAAACTCCTCGGCAACGCCGCCCGTCGGCCCACGCCTTTCGGAGAGGGAGTACGCGACATGACCCAAATCTTCAACAACGTCGGTCTGGCCCAACTCGCCGCCATCGCGCTCGTCGGCCTCATCGTCATCGCGCTCTAGAGGCGCCGTCACAGCGCCGCCAGCGCATCGGGCAACGCGTCGGCCAAGCCGGCGCGCTCTTCCGGCGTGCCCACGGTGATGCGCACGAAGCGGTCGAGCGGCGCCACCCCCGGCCGGCGCACGAACACGCCGCGCTCGTCGAGCAAGGCGACCATGCGTTGCGAGCGCTCGGCGGCCCCCAGATCGAACGCCACGAAATTGGTCTGCGACGCGATCGTCGCGAGCCCGAGCCGCGCGGCCAGGGCCTCGTAATCGCGTCGCCCGGCAGCGACGGCGCGCACGACGCCGGCCGCGAAATCCGCGTCGCCGAGCGCCGCCAGGGCGGCCACCTGCGACAGCCGCCCGACGCCGAAATGCAGCCGGATCTTGTCGAAGGCGGCGACGACGTCGGGCGTCGCGATGCCGTAGCCGACACGCATGCCGGCCAGGCCGTGCGCCTTGGAGAAGGTACGCAGGCGGATCAGGCGTGGATCGGCCGCGTCGAGCGGCGCCAACGCGCCGGCCGGCGCGAACTCGGCGTAAGCCTCGTCGAGCACCAGAAGGCAGTCGGCCGGCAACGCGTCCAGGGCAAAGGCCACGGCATCGGCGGCGAGGAAGGTGCCGCTCGGGTTGTCGGGATTGGCGAGATAGAGCAGACGCGCGCCCTCGCGCCGCGCGGCGGCGACCAGCGCTTCGACATCGTTGCGGCACTGCGCGTCGTACGGCACGAAGACGAGCCGCCCGCCATAGCCGTTCACGTGATAATTGAAGGTGGGGTAGGCCCCGGCCGAGGTCACGACCGCCTCGCCCAGCGCGACGCTGGCGCGCACGACCAGCCCGAGCAGGCCGTCGATACCCTCGCCGATCACCAGATTCTCGCGCTCGATCCCGTGCAGGCGGGCGAGTGCCGAGCGCAGATCGAAGTGCTCCGGGTCGCAGTACCAGGCGGCCCGCTCGAGCTCCGCCGTCAGCGCGGCGCGGACCTTCGGCGAGGCGCCGAAGGCGCTCTCGTTGGCGCCGATGCGGATGCGGAACGGCGCCCCACGACGCCGTTCCAGGGTTTCCGGGCCGACGAAGGGAGTCGTCGCCGGGAGTTGGCTTACCAGGGGCGTGAACTTGGCGGACATCGCGAATACCGAGCCTCCCTCGATCCGGGACCGGCGGTTCCGGTCGTGGGCCCAGCTTACAGGACCGGCCCGCGCCCGTCCTAGCGGCAGCGGTTGTAGCGCCGCATGACCGCGACCAGACGGTCGTGGTCGATCGCCCGGCACACCTTGCCGGCGGGCCGCAGCGTCGGCATGTCCTCGGCGGCGACCAGCGCGTTGACCACCGCCTCCTCGACCGCCTCGACCGCCGCCAGATAAAGCGGATCGAGAACCTCGCCGTTGAGGTGCTCGAACGCCAGCTTTGCGGCCGAGAGCTGCGGCAAGTCCATCGGGTTGGCGACGCTGAAGGCGAGGAAGATGTCGCCGGAGTTGTTGCCGCCGGGCGTACCGTGGCGGCCGATGCCGATTGCGGCCCGCTTGGCGAGGTGGCGCAGGCTGAGCGGCGCCAGCGGCGCGTCGGTGCCGAGCACCACGATGATCGAGCCGCACTCGCGCTCGGCGATGAGGTCCTCGCGCAGCTCGCGGCCGACCGGCGCGCCCAGGATGGTCAGCCAGTCACGGGTGCCGTGGTTGGCCTGCACCAGCGCGCCGACGCTGTAGCTCTCGCCGCCCAGCGCGACGCGGCGCGAGGCGCTGCCGGTGCCGCCCTTGAACTCGTAGCAGACCATCCCGGTGCCGCCGCCGACGTTGCCCTCGGCCGGAAAGCCGGCGGCGGCATGCCGGATCGCGGCGAGAGCGTGCTCCTCGCGGACGTGCTGGCCATTGATGTCGTTCAGCGTGCCGTCGTAGGTCTCGGCCACCACCGGCATGGCCCAGAGGTGCCGCGCGTTGAAGGATTCGGCGTAGTGGCCCAGCATCCAGCGCGTCGCCGCATGGTGCACCATGCCGACGGCATGGGTGTTGGTGATGCAGACCGGGCCGACGAAATAGCCGGCGTCGTGGATCCAATGGGTGCCGGTCATCTCGCCGTTGCCGTTCAGGCTGAACTGACCGGCCCAGACCGGCCGCGGCGTCGTGTCGTGGCCACGCGGCAGGATCGCCGTCACGCCGGTGCGCACGGGCCCTTGGCCGACGACCAGCGGCCCGTCGCCTTCGATCAGGGTGGTGTAGCCGACCAGCACGCCGGGCACGTCGGTGATCGCGTTGTGCGGGCCCGGCTCGCCGGGAAAGTCGAGGCCGAGATCGCGGGCTCTTGCCTTGCTCATGGTTCGCGCGGGGCCTTTCTCGTTGTCGAGGGCATCGTTCAGCGCCGGCGGCGCAGGTAGAGGCCGATCGAGGCGACCACCAGGGAGAACAGCACCAGGAGCGTGGCGATGGCGTTGATCTCCGGCTTCACGCCGCGGCGCAGCATCGAGAAGATGAACAGCGGCAGCGTGGTCGAATTGACGCCGGCGATGAAATAGGTGATGACGAGATCGTCCATCGAGATGATGAAGGCGAGCAGCGCGCCGCCGACGATGCCGGGCGCGAGCTGCGGCAGGACGATCTTGCGCAGCGTCACCCACTCGTTGGCGCCGAGGTCGGCCGAGGCCTCCTCGAGCGAACGGTCCATGCCGGCCAGGCGCGCCTGCACGACGATGAAGACGTAGCTGCCAAGGAAGGTGCAGTGGCCGATGATGATGGTGCCGAGCCCGAGCTTGAACCCGGCGGTGACGAAGAAGATCAGCAGGCCGATACCGAGCACGATGTCGGGCATGATCATCGGCATGAACATGAGGATCCGGTAGAACGGCCGCGCGCGAAAGCGGTAGCGCGCCAGGGCGATGGCCGTGGCCGTTCCGATGCAGGTCGAGACGGTCGTCGTCGTCAGGGCGACGATCAGGCTGTTCTCGACCGCGGCGATCAGCTCCTCGGTCGAGTCGACGTAGACCGCGTCCGTCGTCGCGTAGGAGCCGAAGTAGTCGGACGAGAACCCGAGAATCGACAGATACCAGTCGAAGGTAAACCCCGACCAGATCATCATGTTGACCGGGTTCGCGTTGAACGAATAGACGATGATCACGATGAGGGGCGCATAGATGAAGAGGAAGAAGACGACGCCGTAGAGCGTCAGCGCCCGCCATCCCCACCGACCCTTCTTGGCAAGGAAGCCAATGCGCCGTGCCGGTGCGGCGGAAGCCATGGGTGAGGCGGTGGCCGTCATCGCATCTACACCGTCACGCTCTTGTCGTCGTCGTCACGCCTGAGGACCAGGGTCACGTAGACCATCATGAACAGCAGGACCGTGGCCATGATCATCATGGCGAGCGCCGCCCCAAACGGCCAATTGCGCGCGTAGAGGAACTGCTGCTCCACTAGGTTGCCGACCATCATGACCTTGGCGCCGCCGAGCACCTCGGGAACGATGAAGTTCCCCAGAGAGGGGATGAATACGATGATCGAGCCGCCGACGATACCCGGCAGGGTCAGCGGCAGAATGACCCGCAGGAAGGTCTGCGTTCGCGTGGCGCCGAGATCGTGACTGGCCTCGAGAAGCGACTTGTCGAGCTTCTCCACGCTGGCGTAGATCGGCAGGAACATGAACGGCACCATCACGTAGACCATGCCGGTGATGACGGCCTTCTCGGTGAAGATGATCTCGAGCGGCACGTCGATCAGGCCGAAGAACTGCAGCACCTGATTGAGCGCGCCGCTCGGCTTCAGGATCATCACCCAGGCGTAGAGCCGGACGATCAGGCTGGCGAAGAACGGCAGGGTGATGAGGAACAGGAAGAAGCTCTTCCAGCGGCCTGGCAGGCGGCTGATCCAGAAGGCAACGGGATAGCAGGCGACGAGCGACAGCACCACGGTCAGGAGCGCGAGCTCCAGAGACCGCAGGAAGATCTCCATGTAGACCGGGTCGTATTCCTCGATCAGCCCGTCGGCCCAGCCGAGGATGCGGCCGAAATTCCAATGGTAAAAGGTCCACACGACCCCGCCGTAGAGGCCCGGTTCCAGCAGGCTGAAGATCCCCATGATGATGAGCGGCCCGAGAAAGAAGACGCCGAGGAACAGCGTGACCGGGGTGAGCAGGCCGTAGAGGATGAGGCGGCGCCGGCCGGCGAGACTGCGTTCCATCGGGCTCAGCCTCGCAGCGGGTGCAGCCGATGACGGGAATACTGCAGACGCAGGGGCTGACCGGGCGCGATGCCGGACAGGCCCTCGTGATGTGCGTCGCGCACCGTCACCTTGAGCGTCTTGTCGCCGGGACGGGTGCGCACGATGAGGTGGTAATCGGTGCCGAGGAACACCTCCTGCACCAGCCGAACCTCCATCGCAGCGCGGTCCGGCCCCAGTTCCCGGTCGTCGGAGAGCAGCTCGAAATTCTCCGGCCGCAACAGGATCGAGAGTTCTTCGCCCGGCGATACGCCGTCGGAGCGGCCAATCAGGCTCAGGCCCTCGGCGGTCTCGAACCGGGCCTCGTCACCGTCCACGGCCGCGACGCGCGCCTCGAAGATGTTGCTCTCGCCGATGAACTGGGCGACGAAGACGTTGGCCGGCCGGTGATAGACCTCGATCGGCGTGCCGATCTGCTGGATCCGGCCATCGTCGAGCACGACGACGCGATCCGACATGGTCAAGGCCTCTTCCTGGTCATGGGTCACGAAGACGAAGGAGATGCCGAGCTCATTCTGCAGGTACTTGAGCTCGAGCTGCATGTTCTGACGCAGCTTGCGGTCGAGCGCCGAGAGCGGCTCGTCGAGCAGCAGGATCTGCGGCTTTGCAATGGTCGCGCGGGCCAGGGCGACGCGCTGCTGCTGCCCGCCGGAGAGCTGCCCTGGCTTGCGGCGCTCCAGGCCCTCCAGGTTCACGAGGGCCAGCGCCTCGCGCACCCGACGCCGGCGCTCCTCGCGGCCGACGCCCGCCACGGCGAGGCTGTATCCCACGTTGGCCGCGACGTTCATGTGCGGAAACAGGGCATAGTTCTGGAACACGGTGTTGACCGGACGGCGGTGCGCCGGGACCCCGGCCATGGGTCGCCCGGCGATCTGCAGCGTGCCGGAATCGAGATCCTCGAAGCCGCTGACGCAGCGCAGCAAGGTCGTCTTGCCGCAGCCCGAGGGCCCGAGCAGCGTGACGAACTCGTTCTGCCCCACCGTGAGATCGACGTGGTCGAGCGCGGTCACGCTGCCGCCTTCCGGCGTGCGGAAGCGTTTGACGGCCGATTCCAGCCGCACCAGGGCGCCGTCCTGCGCCATCTGCGTCACGAAGCCCTCCCCGCAACCGGGCGCTGCCGGCCCATCGTCACTCCTTCGCCGAGCGGCCCGGCGGCACGAGCGGCCGCCGGACCCCAACGAAGAACCGGGCGTTCCGCCGTGGAACGCGTCCCGATTATTGCGCGGTACGGATCTTGGTCCAGACCCGATCGTACATTTTCAGGTTCTTCCCCAGATCCTTGAAGATCTGCAGTCGCGCCATGACCTCGGGGGGCACGTTGATGTTCGGATTGTCCTTGATGTAATCCGGCGCCAGGGCCCGTGCCGGCACGTTGGCGGAGCCGTTCATCTGCTGTGCCATGTTCAGGGCCGGAATTTCCGGACGCAGGTAGAACGACAGGAAATTCTTGGCGTTCTCCTTGTCCGGCGCGTCCTTCAGGATGCAGATGTCCTCCTGATACATGGTCGCGCCTTCCTCCGGAATGACGTAGCCGAGCTCGTCCGGATTCTCCTTGACCCAGATGTTGGCGCCGACGAACCAATGCGCGGCCGCAATGTCGCCGGAAATCACCAGCGGCGGGCTGTCGTAGGTGAAGGCGGAAACGTTCGGCTTCTGCTTAAGGATGAACTCCTGCGCCTCCTTGAGCTCAGCCGGATCGGTGCTGTTGACCGAATGCCCGGTCATGATCAGGCCGACGCCGATGACCTCGCGCATGTCGTCGAGCAACGAGATCTTCTCGCCGTATTTCTCGGGAATTGCGAAGAAGTCGGCCCAGGACTTGATCTCCGGCACCTTGGTCTTGTTGTACATGATCCCGACCGAGCCGAAGGCATAGGGCAGGCACCACTCGCCCTTCGGGTCGGTATTGGCCCGCAGGAACGAGGGATCGATGTTCTTGAAGTTCGGGTCCTGGTTGATGTTCGACTTATAGAGCAGACCGAGCTGCGACATGATGTCCTGCATGTGGACCGAGGGAAACACGATGTCGTAACCCTTCGCGCCGGCCTGAATCTTGGCCAGCATCTCTTCGTTCGACCCGTAGGTGTCGAGCGTCACCTTGACGTCGTATTCCTTCGCGAAGCGGTCCAGCACCTCCGGGTTGATGTAGTCCCCCCAGTTATAGACGTGTAGCTCGCCCTCGGCCGCCGCCGGACCGGCCAACGCGCCGAGCAGCGCAACGCCCGCCGCCGCGACCGCCAGACGCGTCCCGACGCGGCGCAGCGGATGGCGTCCCTCTGTTCCGTGATGCCTCATTTCCCTTCTCCCATGAGCGAATTTCCCCGTGTGTCCCGTTGCGGTCGCGGCTCTGCGGCCGGCCCTGGCGGGCAGTCCATGACTTTATCGGCTAGATGTATTTTGTCAAAGTGAAATACATTATTTGTGGCAATTCTCCGCTGCATATGCTTTTTTCTGGTGCAGAATGCGTGCTTTCGAGGCAGCGGCGATGACTTTCGCGGCACCAGCGGCCCGGGCCCGGCCATGCTGAAGGGCCCCATGCAACGCCAGGTCGCGCACGGCGTGCTCGACTACCTGAGCGAGACCGCCGTCGCGCCGGGCATGCGGATCAACGAGCAGGCGCTGGCCCGCAAGCTGGGCGTGTCGCGCACGCCGGTGCGTGCCGTGCTCGCCCATCTGGCCGAGGCCGGGCTGCTCGAAAGCCGGCCGCGCCGCGGCTTCTTCCTGGCGCGGCGGCCGACGCCCGACACGGCCGCCGCCCTCGAGGCGGAGCAGCCGGCCGACGGCATCTACCAGGCCATGCTGCTCGACGTGCTGCTCGGCGAGCTCGACGGCACGCTCAGCCAGAACGCCCTGATGCGGCGCTACGAGACCTCGCGTGGGGAGCTGCTGGCGGCGCTGCGCCGCATGACGCGCGAGGGCCTGGCCGAGCCGGCGCCGGGCCTGGGCTGGAACTTCGTCCACTTCGGCAGCGACACGATCGAGCAGGGCTACCGCCTGCGCATCCTGCTCGAGCCCGCGGTCCTGCTCGAGCCCGACTACGCGCCCGACGACGAGGCGCTGCGGGCCTTGCGGGCCGACCACGCGGCGACCCTCGCCCACCTGTCGGAGCGGACGGCCTGGAGCGAGCTGTTCAGTCTCGACGCGCGGTTCCACACCGTCCTAGTCGCCGGCAGCGGCAACCCGCTGGCCGTCGAGGTCGTCCAGAAGCAGAACCGGCTGCGGCGGCTGTGCGAGTACCTCGGCTACGAGCGGCTCGATCGCGTGCGCGAGTCGCTGGGCGAGCACATGGCGATTCTCGACAGCGTGCTGCAGGGCGACCGCGAATGGGCGGCGGCACAGCTCAAGAAGCACCTGAAGCGTTCGCTGGCGCAAAGCCTGCGCCACTTCGACCGCGACCTGGAGGCGTTTCGCCGCGGCCAGCGCCGCCTGGCCCCCGCGCTGTCGCACAATGGCACGCGACCGGTGGCACGCTAGCGCGGCGCGGCACTATGCTGCGCCGTCGTGCAGCACGAGCTCGACGTCGCTCGGCGCGCCGCTGCCGCCGTTCGTCGGATAGACGTCGTCCGGGCAGGCCGAGAGCACGACCAGGCAGTCCATCTCGGCGCGCAGGTCCACGTAGTCGCCCGCCTTGCAGGTCGGGCGGACGAACTCGATCCGGCGCCCGTCGTGCACCGGGGCGTTCATGAACAGGTTCCACGGCGCCGGCACGTGACCGATCTCGAGGCCCTCGCCGGCCAATGTCCGTCTGAGGTTGTCGGAGCAATTGGCGTGGTCCTTGCCGTGTCCGGCCAGCGCGTACATCCGGCTGTTGCACGCGGCGATCAGGGTGTCGTGCGTCCCGGGGCTGGTGTCGGCGACGATCTTCAGGATCGGCCGCTGGACATTCGTGACCAGCGAGTCGCCGACCGCGTAATAGAGTGTTTGCAGCACCTCGCGGCAGTGCTCCAGGGAAAGGTATTCCCCGATGCCGCCGGCGGCGAAGGCCCAGGTATCGACGACCTGCGTCCCCCGGGTATTGACGATGCGCAGGTGTCGGCCGCGGCGCAACGTCACCGCCCGGCCCTGCGCGGCCTCGAGGATCAGTCGCGTTTCATTCTGCATGATCCCGCTTTCTCACGCGCGAACGGCGTTTGCAAGTCCGCGCGCTGGCGTGCGCTACAGCGCACCGGCGAGCAACGTCCCGCCCCAGGCGATCAGCCCCGCCCCGGCGAGGCGTCCGACCAGAACCCCGGCCGGCGCCAGCTTCTCGATCAGGACGAAGAGGCAGAGCCCGACGATCCAATAGAGGTTCATCACGCCGCCGTAGAACAGCAGCGCCATCAGCACCCAGCAGCAGCCGAGGCAGAAGGCGCCGTGCTCCAGCCCCATGCGCAGGGCGCCGAGCCGACCCTTGCGCCAGTTGTGCGACAGGAAGTGGATCGGCGAGCGGCAGTGCCGCAGGCAGGCATTCTTGAGCGGCGTCATCTGCCAGATTCCGGCGGCCACCAGGATCGCGCCGCCCAGCGTCACGCTGGTCCCGACCATCATGTCCGACATCAGCAGCGCCCGTTCCAGGACCCATTGCGCCGCGACGGCGACGAGGCTGAGGGCGCCCCAGGCAAGCAGGTAGCCGCCGGCGAAGATGCCGGTCGCGACATAGGGTGCGCCGCGCTCGCGCTGCTTCCGGTTGATGGCGGCGAACAGCAGGATCATCGGCGCGGCGCTGGGCAGCATCATGGCCAGCATCATGATCCACCACATGAACAGCATCAGCACGGCATAGGCCGGCGTCCAGGCGACCGGCGCCATGGCCTGCACGGCGCCGGCCATCCCCGCCGACGTCATCGCCGACCCACCCGTACCGTCGTCGCCCAGGCCCGCGGGGCTCGACATGCGCGTCATCTCGAGCGCCGACATGCCGAGGCCGGCGCCGAACAGGATAAAGAGCCAGGCGACCGTGATGACCGTCAGCAATCCGCCGACGACCACCGCCCGGTCGCGCTTGAGCGCCGCCTCGAGCACCGAGGCCGCAAGTGCCATGGACCGCCTCCCGTGCCGCCGTCGGGCCCTTCGTCCCGGCATCGCTCAGGGCCCGACCGGGCGGCAGCCTAGCATGCAACGACGGAGGGCGCGACAGGCCGGGAACGCTTGGCGCGCCGCCACCGTATAATAGAGCAAGGAGGCGAACCATGCGCCGGATCGCGCTCGCATCAATGCTTTTCCTCTGCGCCGCCGCCCTCGCGCCCGTGCCGGCTGCGGCCGACGTCGGCCAGCGCGCCCTGGTGCAGGACGACGCCTCGCTGCGGATCGGCGGACAGACCGTGCGTCTCTATGGAGTCTACGTTCCCGACGGCGGCTACACCTGCGAGACCCGCCTGCGGCCGCCGCGCTGCGCCAGCCGGGCAGCGCTGGCGCTCGACTTCAAGATCCAGGGCTTCCTGTTCTGCGACTATGTCGGGCGCAACGCGGATGGCAGCCGCAGCGCTTTTTGTTCGGTACGCTGTAGCGGGATCGGCGGGCGCTGCCGCGAGGACCTCGGCGCCTGGCTGATCGGCCAGGGCTGGGCGGTGGCGGCGCCGGGCGCGCCCTTCGCCTACATCGTAGAGGAGCGTATCGCCCGGAGCCGAGGCTTCGGCATCTGGGGCTTTCAGGCGGACAGCATCGTGCGGCGCTAGCAGCCCGCGGACCGGCGTCAGCCGTCGTCCAGGTGGGCCCGGACCCAGTCGTGGAAGCGGCGGACCTCGTATTCCTGCGGCAGCAGCACGCCGGCCTCGTGGCCGAGCGCGTGCAGGCCCTGCTGGTTGAGCTCGCAGGCCGCCGCGTCCTCCTCCATCACCTGCACGCCGAACTCGGACACGCGCTTCACGTCGTCCGCGGCGCGGCGCAGCGCCTCCGGCGGAAACAGCCAGAGGCCGACCAACTCCGTCGTCTCGGGCGACAGCGGCTTGAGCGCGATGGCCCGCACGTGATCGACGTAGCCGACCAGGAAGAGCGTCGGCAGGATGGTGATGAAGCTGTGCCCCGCCGCGCGCTCGGCGGGCGTCAAGTCGGGAAAGTCGATGCCGGTGCCGCGGCCGTCCGGTGACCAGGTCTCGGCGCCCCTGCGCAGGCCGCCGCGATAGCGCGGGTCGGAGTCATCGGCGTGCGCCGCCCAGTCGGGATCGTCGAGGGGATCCATGATGCCGCGGCCGTAGAGCGGCACCAGCCGGCTCAGGCCCGGGTGCACGCCGGGACAGTGATAGCACTCGTTGTAGTTCTCCCAGAAGACCTTCCAGTTGCACGCCAGGGTGCGGCGATAGCCGTGTCCGACCTCGATCTCGGCCAGCGGCCAGTGATCGAGCAGGTCGCTGGCCGGGTCCATCGTGCGCTCGAGCGGCGGCGCATCCGCGCCGCCCAGGTGGACGAAAACGAAGCCGTGCCACTCGCGCACCGCCACCGCGTAGAGCGGATAGTCGGACGCGTCGAAGCCTTCGCCGAGGTCGGCCGCGGGCACGCCGACCAGCGCCCCGCTCAGGTCGTAGGTCCATCTGTGATAGGGGCAGGAGATGCGGTTGCCGCGCAGCCGCCCGCGCGCTTCGCGGCACAGCCGCGAGCCGCGATGCCGGCAGGTGTTGTGGAAGGCGCGCAGGCCGCCGTCGCGGTCGCGCAGCAGCAGGATGTTCTGGTCGCCGATCTCGTAGGTCAGAAAGTCGCGCGGACCCGGCAGCTCGTCCGCGCGGCAGACATAGAGCCAGTTGCGGTACCAGATCTCGCGGAGCTCGCGCCGGTAGTGCGCCTCGTCGTAATAGGAAACGCTCGGCAGGCTCGACACCGGGCGCGGCAGCCCGTTGTAGCGCGCCTTCGAGTCCGTCTTGCTCACCGCCATCGCCGCCCTCGCGTGCCGCCGAATCGATCCTGCTCCCGGCGCCGGAGTATAGGCGGCGCGCGGCGGGTTCCGCCAGTGGGAGCGAACGCGATTCGGCCCTATAGGATCGGCGTACGATCGCGCCAGACGGCGATTTCCCGTATCACGCGATGATCTCGCTGAAGCCTTCGTCGTCGAGGACGGGAGTCACCTCGAAGGAGACGAGGTCGGTCCAGCCGTGCAGCCAGGTCGCGGTGGCCGCGGCGTCCTCGGACTCGGCGATCAGGAACCCGCGGTTGCCGTCGGCGGCGTGCCAGCGCCCGACCATGGTGACCCCGGGCGGCGGCGCCCCGCGCGTTTCCTTGAAGCGCTGGTGGACCTTGTCGCGGTTCTCGGTCGAATAGCTGTACGCGGTGTGAAAAATCATCGCTCCCTCCCGCCTAGGGCATTGGGCGTAGCGGCGGCTCGCGGGCGACCCTGCCCGGGCCGACGCACGCGATTCCGGTGCGGCTCTAGGTGCCGCTTAGGGCTGGACATTGCGCCGAGAGATCACGGCGCCGAGAGGTCACGCTAAGATCGCCGCCGCGCGCACTCAAACGATGATTTTTCACGGCCGCGTGAATCGCGTTCATAGGCGCACACCGGCGGCGGGAGCGCCTGCCCGCGAGAGGGGGGCGGGCCGCCGGCGCGGCCTCGCCCCTTCCCGCCAAGCCCCGCGAGGGGCCGGCCCGTCAGCCGTCGCCGTCGCGCGGGGCAGCGTCGGGCGGCATCGGCATCCGGCCCATGGCGGGCTTCTGCGGCTCCTGCGTGATCTGCTGGAAGTCCGCCTGGCCCGTGCTTTCCGGCGTCTGCACCGGATCGCCGGCGAAGGTGTTCTCGACGGTGAAGCGGCGCTCGGCCAGCACGACGCCCTCGGCGTCGCGCACCTCGACCGTCCAGTCGCCGGGCTTGAGATTGGCGCTGCTCCAGGTGCGCCAGCCGGGCGAGCTGCCGATGCCGAGGTCAACGGTACCGTGTACCGCGCCCTCGTAGCGCCACTGCACCGTCACGTCGGTCGGCGGGCCGTCGTTGGCGATGCGCAGGAAGGCATAGGCCTGGCCGTCCGTCGTGCGGAAGCTTTCGGTGCGGTCTTCGGGCTCGCGCGCCTCGACGCCGTGAGTCAGCACGAAATCGCGGATGATGAGAGGCGCCGGGCTGTGCATCGTCTCGGGCATCGCCTCGGGCATCGTGTCCTGCGTCTGCGCTGCGGTCTGGCCCGGCATCGCGGCCGGGTCCTGCTCCTGCGCCCGGGCGGGGACGGCGGCCAGGAGGCCGACGGCGCAGGCGACGCAGACGCCCAGCGCCGCGCCATTGTTCAAGATCTTCATGACGAGACTCCGGATTGTTGGCTTGGCCCGGGACCGAACGCGGCGGGGACGGCCGCGCCGCGGCCCTTGGGTCGGGCCTGTATCTTGGGGCGGCCGCAGCAAACGTCGGGTTAAGGCCCGGCGTTCGCCTTTTTTTGTCACGGGAAAATGGTCCTGACACCGGGATCAAGCGCCTGAAAAACCTGGCGTCCGCAGCGGCGCACCGGCGCTCACGCGGTCCGCGGGACACACCGCGGCGCGGGCGCGGCGCGGGCGTGGGGCGGGCGCGGGGTGGCAGCGCTCTACCGCCGCGTTCAAAGATGGTCTAGGATCGCAACCGTCCAATGGCTTCAGTGGCTGAGGAGTCGGAATGACTCATGGACACGAGACGGAGCATCGTACCTACGCCACGTGGATCATCGCCTGCACCGTCGGCGCGGTGGTGCTGGCCTTCATCGTGACCTAGGCGGGACGACGCAGCTCCGGACCTTCGCTTGGGGCGTCGCGGCCCAAAGGGGTGGGGAGGGGATTTTTGCGCGCCAACGCCGGCGCAGGCGAGGGCTGCGAGTTCCGACGCCGGAGGGCGCGCCGCGGCGCGGTCCGACGGCCGGCAGCGACGCGGTCTCCTTCGCAGCCAAGGCGCTTGCCGCAAGGTTGCATGGGGCAAGCGCGGACACCAAGCCCAGGTCAAACTGGACGTTCTGCCGGCCGGCACTGCCGCCGACCTGGAGAATCGACGGGCGGCTGGTTAGGGAACGTGACCCGCAAAGGCGTCAGCGTCTCGAGGCCGTGGCCGGCAGATAGAGTCCCGCCAATGGCGTCGGCGAAGCCGAGAATGACCGGCTGACCATCGCCGTAGATGGAGGCATCGGCGCCGCGTTCGGCGGGCCGAGCCGGTCGTCCAGAACCGGTTCCAGATCTACATCGCCATTCCGGATCGACATGCGGTCAGCGCCGAGATCTTTCCGTCCCGCGTAAGTTTTGAGACGCGGCGATCGTCCGCCGCTGGCACGGGTCAGACCGCGATGCTGTGGCTCGAGTTTGCGCTTGACAACCAAAGTGGCTATTTTGGCGCTCGGAGCGGGCATCCACCTAGGGAATGCCGGGTCAGTCGAACGTCTCGGGGCCCGGCTTTCAACGGCACGCGACCGCGTTGGCGGCAGCTTCCGCCGTACGCAGGGAGGAGGATGCTGCGATGATCCAAACAAGCAAATACTTGGCAAGCCTTGGCGTGATTGGCGGGCTCGCGTTTGGCCTGACCCTAGGAACGGCGGCGAGCGGCCAGTCGGCTACGAAAATCGGAAGCACCGCGCGGACCACGCAGATTGCGCAGGTCGAGCTGCTCATGCCCATGATGAACCCGGCTCGGGGGCGCAAGCTCTTCGCGAGCAAGGGCTGCGTCGTGTGCCATTCGATCAACCACGTAGGCGGAACCGACGCGCCGAGCCTGGATGCATCGACGATGCCCGGACCGATGAATCCCTTCGACTTCGTGGCCAAGATGTGGCGCGGCGCGCCCGCAATGATTGAAATGCAGAAAAAGGAAATCGGTCATCAAATCGAGTTCACCGGGCAGGAGCTCGCCGACATCGTCGCCTTCGCCCACGATGCGGCCGAGCAGAAGATGTTCTCCGAGGCGGACATTCCGGAAAACATAAAAAAGCATATGGAGGAAGAATAACGACCGTTGCCGTATCGACCGACCAACGAGCGAAAACGTCGGGCGTCATAATTCGATCGTACGGAGGCCGGCCAGCCGGTCGAGGGAGGTGATCTTGGACAACACGTACAAAGGAAGCTGCTTTTGCGGCGCCGTCGAGTTCGAGGTCAGCGGCACGCCGGTCGTAATGGGCTATTGCCACTGCCGCGACTGCGCTGCTTGGGCCGCGGCGCCGATCAATTCGTTCAGCTTTTGGCCGCCGGACAGCGTGCGCATCACCAAGGGCGAGGACAACATCGGCACCTACAACAAGACCGAGATCTCCTACCGAAAGTTCTGCAAGACCTGCGGCGGCCACATCATCACCGACATTCCCAGCTTCAATCTCGTAGATGTCTTTCCCAACGTGGTGCCGGGGCTCGAGCACAAGCCGACGCTACACGTCAACTATGCTTCGAGGACCGTGTCGGTCAAAGACGGACTGCCGAAATTCAAGGACCTGCCGACCGAATTCGGCGGCTCGGGAGAGACGCTGCCGGAAGAAGCCGACCGGCCCGGCCGTGCCGGGCCGCCCGCCGGACACGCCCGCCCGGCGCGGTGTCCCGACCGACCGCGCCCGCCGCGTGGCGGGCCGGCGTTGCTCGCCCCAGCGCAGGCCCGCCGTGATGCGGGAGAATGGGGTCGCCACGGCTATGGGAGGACGCTCGAAGCCACGATGGGGAATGCCTTTGCCGCGGTCGACGGCCCAGCGACGGCCTCCCGATCTGTAGGAAATGCTCGCCGGAGGGTGCGACGACGGGACGTGATGGGCCGCAAAATCTAGTGAACTGCATGATCGTTCGACGGAAATGGTGCCCAGGGGCGGAATCGAACCACCGACACCGTGATTTTCAGTCACGTGCTCTACCAACTGAGCTACCTGGGCATTCGCGGCCGGCGCGGGCGCGAAGGGCCGGCGCTTGAGGCGGGCGTCCGGCCGGTGCCGGCCGCTTATAGGCAATGCGCCCGCGGCTGTCCAGCCCCGCCACCGGCCGCCGCAGCGGACCCGCGCCGCGCGCCGGATCCCGCCTAATCGAGCGTCAGCGCGACCCTCCGCTCGGCCCCGTCGCGCAACACCGTGACCGGCACCCGGTCGCCCGGGCGCCGCAGGTAGAAGGCGGCAGCCGCCGCGCTGGCGCGGCCGATCCGCCGGTCGCCGATGGCGACCACGACGTCGCCCGCCATCAGTCCCGCGCGGGCCGCGGCGCCGCCCGGCGCGACCCGCGCGATGCGGGCGCCGTCCCGCCCCGCCTGACCCGGGTCGAGGTCCTCGAGGCTGAGGCCGGCGCGGGCCGGCACGACGCGGCCGCGGTCGATCAGGTCGTCGGCCACGCGGCGCACCAGCGCGGCCGAGGCGGCAAAGTTGACGCCGATGTCGGCGTCCGAGCCCTTGGTGAAGATCGCCGACAGGAGTCCGACGAGGCGCCCCGCGCCGTCGACCAGCGGCCCGCCCGAGGCGCCCGGGTTGACCGCCGCGTCGGTCTGCACGAAGTCCTCGACCGGGTTGAAGCCGACGCCGCTGCGGTGCACGGCGGAGACCACGCCGCAGGTCACCGAGAGGTCGAGCCCGAAGGCGTTGCCGACGGCGCAGACCGGCGCGCCCAGTGCCGGGTCCCGCTCCGCCTCGGACAGGACCGGCAGCTCGACGTCGGCCTGCAGCACGGCGAGGTCGGTGGCCGCGTCGCCGCCGACCAGTCGCGCCGGCAGGCGCCGGCCGTCGGCCAGTCGGATGGCGATGGCCTCGGCGCGGTCGACGACGTGCAGCGCGGTCGCCAGGTAGCCGCCGGTGCGGATCGCCACCGCGGTGCCCTCGGGGGCGGCGCCGGGCGGCAGCTGCGGCTGGCCGCCCTGGGCGTAGCCGGGCCACTTCGGCAGGACGCTGACGACGGACTCGAGCACCTCGGGCGCGAAGGCGGCGGCCGGACTCGGCGGCAATTCAGCCAACGACGCCAGCAGAATCGCCAGCAATACGGGCAGCAGCCGCATGGGCGCCGGCCGCCGGCACCTCGGCCGGTCAGTGGCGGGGGCGCAGCGCGTCGTCGGCGTCATCGTCGCCCGGCCCGTCTCCGGCCGACCCGTCGGCCGGCTGCTCCTCGGTCGGAATGCGGTAGGCGCCGCCGAGCCAGCGGGCGAGGTCGCGGTCGGCGCAGCGTTGCGAGCAGAACGGCCGGGTCTCGGTCCGCGCTGGCTTGCCGCAGATCGGGCAGCGGTGCCGGCCCGCCGCCGCGCCCTTGCCCTCCGGTTTCGCGTTCGCGCCCATGACCCGGAAAATAGCACGTTAGGATCGAAATGCGACCTCGGGCTCGGCATCCGCGGCGCCCGCGCGCAAGCTCAGCGCGAGGCCGAGCCGCTCCTCCAGCGCGGCCCGCGCCGCCGCCGCCGGCCCCTCCGTCAGCGCGCGGATCACCGCGGGCGGGGCGACCAGCGCCGGCTGGCGTCCGGGATTGGCCGCCGCTTCCCGGCGCAGCGCGCGCAGCGCCGCGAAGGCCAGCGTGGCAGCGCTCTTGACCCGGCCGCCGCCGCCCAGGCCGCAGGGCTCGGTCAGCACCTCGTGCAGCGCCGGCCCGGCACGCCGACGGGTGATCTCGACCAGGCCGGAGCGGCGCATGGGCGAGACGCGGTGCGGCTGCGGATCGTCGGCCAGGCCGTCGTCGAGCGCCGCGACGATGCGGCGCCGCGCCGCGGCCTCGCGCGGCGCCACGAAGTCGACCACGATGAGGCCGGAGAGCCGCCGCAGGCGGATCTGGCGGGCGATCTCGGCGGCCGCCTCCAGGCCGAGGCCGATCCGGTCGCTTGCGTCGCGGCCGCCGCCGTTGACGTCGATGGCGGTCAGGCTGCGCACCGGCTCGATCAGCAGGTCGCCGCCGCCGGCGAGCGCGACGCGCGGCTGCAGCAGGTCCTCGATCAGCGCCTCGACGCCGGCGCGCTCGAACAGCGGCCGCGGGTCGCTGTCGAGTGCGAGTGCGCCCCTGAGCGCCGGACGCGCGGCGAGCTCGGCGCTGAGCCGCGCGAAGAGCGCCGGATCGTCGACGACGATCGCCTCCGGCGGCGGCGCGAGGGCCAGCGCGGCGCTCACCGGATCATCCGCCGCGCGCAGCAGACCGGGCGTCCCGGCGGGCGGCCCGGCGGGCGGTTCGGCGATATCCTCGGGCCGGCGCCCCGGCCTGGCGGTCAGGCGCGGCCCCTTGTCCGCCGCCCCGGCGCGGGTCACGCGGACCACGAGGCGCGTCCCCTCGCTCAGCCCGGCGGGCGCCTCGCCGAGCGGCAGGAAGCCGGGGCGCGGGCCGCCGAGATCGACGAAGGCCGCCTGCAGGCCGCGGTCGACGGCGGCGACGCGGCCGGCGTAGAGGTCGCCGGCCTGGGCGGCGCGCTCGCCGCGCGCGATTGCGAGGTCGACCAAGCGGTCGCCGTCGAGCCGGGCGACGCGCGTCTCGCCCGGCAGCGCGGAGACCAGCAGGCGGTGCGTCATGCCGGCGCGGGCGGCCGCCAGCCGAGGCCGCGCAGCAGCCCCAGCGTCTCGACCACGGGCAGGCCGACCACGTTGGCGTAGGAGCCGTTGATCCGCGGCACGAAGGCGGCGGCCCGGCCCTGGATGGCATAGCCGCCGGCCTTGCCGTGCCATTCGCCGCTTTCGAGATAGGCGGCGATCTCGTCCGGCTGCAGCCGCTTGAAGCCGACGACGGTGACGACGAGGCGCGCGGCTTGGCGGCCGTCCGGCGCCTGCACGATGACCCCGCCGAGCACGCGGTGGCGCCGGCCGGAGAGGTGCAGGAGGCAGGCGCGCGCGGTCGCCGCGTCCTCCGCCTTGGGCAGGATGCGCCGGCCACAGGCGACCACGGTGTCGGCCGCCAGCAGGTAGGCCCCGGGGTGGCGCGGCGCGACCGCGGCCAGCTTGGCGCGGGCGATGCGCTTGGCGTAGTCGGCGGGCTTTTCGCGCGGCCGCGGGGTCTCGTCGACCTCGGCCGGGTCGATGCGGTCCGGTGCGATGCCGACCTGGCGCAGCAGATCGAGGCGCCGTGGCGAGGCCGAGGCCAGGATCAGCGGGGCGGTACCGGCGCGCGACTCGCCCGGCGACGGCGCGGCAGGGTCGGCGGCCACCGCCTCGGCTCCCGGATCACTTGAATCGGAAGGTGATGCGGCCCTTGGTCAGGTCGTAGGGCGTCATCTCGACGGTGACGCGGTCGCCGGCCAAGACGCGGATGCGGTGCTTGCGCATCTTGCCGGCGGTATGGGCCAGAACCTCGTGGTCGTTGTCGAGCTTCACGCGGAACATCGCGTTGGGCAGCAATTCGACAACGGTGCCCTGAAACTCCAATAAGTCTTCTTTCGCCATGCACTCCTCATCGCGGTCGTTCAACAGGAAATACCCGAGCGGCAAATAGGGGTTATTGCCCCGCCCTGCACCCCCGGTCCAATCCCGCGCCGAAACCGCGCCAAATCTATGACCTGGGTCGGTAATCGCGGCGGATCATACAGAACTCGGGGTCGCGTCACAAACATTCCGGCAGCGGCGGCCACGGGCCGAATCGCGCGCCCCGAGGCTACACGACCGGCTTGAGGTCGAGCGCGAAGCGCTCCTCGATGCGGCGCTTCAGCCAATCGCGCACGTCGCGATAGGCCTGCAGACGCGCCTCGCGGTTCCCCTCGATGATCGAGGGGTCCATGGTGTTCCAGAACTCGACCTCGCAGGCCATGGTGCGGGTCATGTCGACCGCCTTGTGCTGAGCCTCCGGCGACAGCGAGACGATGAGGTCGTAGGAGTGGTCTTCCAGGTTGTCGAAACTCTTCGCGCGGTGGCGCGAGAGGTCGATGCCGATCTCGTCCATGACCTCGATCACGAAGGGATCGATCTCGCCCGGTCGCACTCCGGCGGAATCGACGTAGACCCGGTGGCCCAGCAGATGCTTGAGCAGACCCTCTGCCATGGGCGAGCGGATCGCGTTGTGGGTGCAGGCGAAGAGCACGGCGCCGGGAAGATCGCGCACCGGATCTAGCTCCGGATATGGAGGACGCAGATCAGGGTGAACAGCCGGCGCGCCGTATCGAAATCGACCTCGACCTTGCCGTCGAGGCGCTCGCGCAGCAGCTCCGAACCCTCGTTGTGCAGACCGCGGCGACCCATGTCGATCGCCTCGATCTTCGACGGGCTGGCCGTTTTGATCGCCTCGTAGTAGCTCTCGCAGATCTTGAAGTAGTCGCGCACGATGCGGCGGAAGGGCTGCAGCGGCAGGGTCACGGTCGCGATCGGCTCGGCCGCTTCGTTGCGGATGTCGAACAGCAGGCGGTTCTCGGCGATCGAGAGATGCAGGCTGTAGGGCCCCTGCGAATCGCCGACCGGCGCGAAGACGTTGTCCTCGATCAGGTCATAGATGGCGACCGCGCGCTCATGCTCCACGTCGGCGCTGCGGCGCACGACGCTGCGCTCGTCGAGGCTGATGTCGACGATGCGCTTGCGCCGGTCGGGAGTCCCCGTCTTGTCGGTCATCGCCGAACTCCACGACTAGCCGTCACCCGAGTCACCGGAAAGCCGCAGCGCGACCGACAGCGCATGCGCGTCCAGGCCCTCGGCGCGCGCCAGGGTCACGGCCGCAGGCCCGACGGCCGCGAGGCCGCGTTGCGTGCAGGCGATGAGCGAGCTGCGCTTGAGGAAGTCGAAGACCGACAGGCCGGAGGAGAAGCGGGCGCTGCGCGCCGTCGGCAGGACGTGGTTGGGCCCGGCGACGTAGTCGCCGATCGCCTCCGGCGTCAGCCGCCCGAGGAAGATGGCGCCGGCGTTGCGGATCCTGCCGGCCAGCGCTTCCGGCGCGGCGACGGCCAGCTCGAGGTGCTCCGGCGCGACGCGGTCGACCAGGGCGGGCGCCGCCTCCAGCCCGTCGAGCACGATGATCGCGCCGTGGCTGTCCCAGCTCTCGCGTGCGATCGCGGCGCGCGGCAGCACCGCCAGGTGCGCCTCGGCCGCGGCGGCGACCGCGTCGGCGAAGGCCGCGTCGTCGGTCATCAGGATGGCCTGCGCCGCGGTATCGTGCTCCGCCTGCGACAGCAGGTCGGCGGCGATCCAGCGCGGGTCGTTGGCGCCGTCGGCGACCACGAGGATCTCCGACGGCCCGGCGATCATGTCGATGCCGACGGTGCCGAAGACGCGGCGCTTGGCGGCGGCCACGTAGGCGTTGCCCGGCCCGACGATCTTGGCGACCGGGGCGATGGTCTCGGTGCCGTAGGCGAGCGCCGCGATCGCCTGCGCGCCGCCGACGCGGTAGACCTCGGTCACGCCGGCGAGACGCGCGGCGGCCAGGACCAGCGGGTTGAGCCGCCCGTCCGGCGTCGGCACCACCATGACGCGGCGCGCGACCCCGGCGACCTTGGCCGGAAGCGCGTTCATCAGCACCGAGGAGGGATAGGCGGCGGTCCCGCCGGGCACGTAGAGGCCGACCGTCTCGACCGGTGTCCAGCGGTAGCCGAGGCGCAGGCCCTCACCGTCGTCGTAGTCGAGGTCGGCGGGGCGCTGGCGGGCATGGTGCGCCTCGATGCGGCGCGCGGCCAGCGCCAGGGCGGCAAGCGTCTCCGGCGCGCAGTCCGCCTCGGCCGCGGCGATCTCGTCCTCGGTCACGCGCAGGGTCGCGGGAGTCAGCTCGACGCGGTCGAAGCGCCGCGACAGCGCGATCAGCGCCACGTCGCCGCCGCGGCGAACCTCGTCGAGAATCTCGGCGACGGCGCGGTCGACGTCCTCCTGCACCTCGCGCTTGGCGGCGAGCAGGTCGGCGAAGGCCGCCTCGAAGCCGGCGGCACGGCTGTCCAGTCTACGCGGCACGGGCGGCCTCCCGGAAACGTTCGATCCAGCCGCCGACCTCGTCCGGACGGGTCTTGAGCGCCGCCCGGTTGACGATCAGCCGCGACGTGACCTCGGCGACGGTCTCGACCTCGACCAGGTCGTTGGCGGCCAGCGTCGCGCCGCTCGAGACCAGGTCGACGATGCGGCGGCACAGCCCAAGCCCCGGGGCCAGCTCCATGGCGCCGTTCAGCTTGATGCACTCGGCCTGCACGCCGCGCGCCGCGAAGTGCTGGCGGGTCAGCGCGGGATACTTGGTGGCGACCTGGATGTGGCTCCAGCGCGACGGGTCGTCGCCGGCGACGAGGTCGCGCGGCTCGGCGACCACTAGGCGGCAACGGCCGATCCCGAGGTCGACCGGCGCGTAGAGCTCGGGATAGTCGAACTCCATCAGAACGTCGTTGCCCGCCACGCCGAGCTGTGCCGCGCCGAAGGCGACGAAGGTGGCGACGTCGAAGCTGCGCACGCGGATGATGTCGAGCCCGCGGTTGTCGGTGGCGAAGCGGAGCTGGCGCGCACCCTCGTCCGCAAAGGCCGGCTCGGGCCGCACGCCGGCGCGCGCCATGAGCGGCGTCAGCTCCCGCAGGATGCGCCCCTTCGGCAGGGCGAGGATCAGGGGATCGTTGCCGCTCACGATCGCTCGCCCGCGCCGCCGCTTCCCGGATCGGCCGGCGCCGCTTCGTGGCGCGGCCGCCAGCGGGTCGGCCAGGCCTCGCCGAGGTCCTCCATGAAGCAGCGAACGGCGCCGACCTTCAGCCGGATCTCGCCGCCGCCGGCGAACACCAGCGTGATCGCGCCCGGCGCCGCCGTCACGGTGAGCAGGTTGAGCATCTCGTCCCTGGCCCGCGGGTCGAGCCCGCGAAAGCGCACCGCGCGCACCTTGTCGAAGCAGACGCCGCAGTTGATCCGCTCGAAGGGCAGTGCGTCGGCCAAGTCCTCGGCGTCCGCGTCCTCGAAGCGGGCGTCGCCGGCCGGCGGCGGGGTTTCCGCCGCGCCGTCCGCGTCGTCCGCGTCGTCCGGCGCGGTCTCCCAGCGGAAGCGCGTCGCCACCATGACGAAGCGCTTCTCGGGCTTGAGGTAGGCGAGGTCCGCCACGGGAACGAGCGCGTCCTGCAGGACCGCGGCGATGGTCGCCAGGTCCTCGGCATCGTGCGCCCGCAGTTTGAGGCGGCGTTCGGCCATGCCCTTCCGTCGTCCCTTCGCGTCAGCCCGGCGTGCCGCGGCGCGGCGTCATTTGATCCGCTCGATCTCGGCGCCGCAGGCGGCCAGCTTCTCCTCGACCCGCTCGTAGCCGCGGTCGAGATGATAGACCCGGTTGACGATGCTCTCGCCCTTGGCGGCCAGCGCCGCCAGCACCAGGCTGACGCTGGCGCGCAGGTCGGTCGCCATGACCTCGGCGCCGGTCAGCCCGGCGCGCCCGCGCACCATGGCGGAGGCGCCGTGGACGTTGATGCTGGCGCCCATGCGGCACAGCTCCGGCACGTGCATGAAGCGGTTCTCGAAGATCGTCTCGGTGATCATCGCCGCGCCCTCGGCGGTCGCCATCAGGGCCATGATCTGCGCCTGCAGATCGGTCGGGAACCCCGGGAAGGGCTCGGTCATGACGTCGACGCCCTCGATCCGGCCGTTCGCCCGGCGCACGCGCAGCCCGCGCGGCGTCTCGGCGACCTCGACCCCGGCGCGGTGCAGCGTCTCGATGACGGCGCCGAGGTGCTGCGCCGTGGCGCCGACGAGCTCGACCGTGCCGCCGGTGATCGCCGCGGCCATGGCGTAGGTTCCGGTCTCGATGCGGTCGGGGATGACCCGGTGCGCCGTGCCGTGCAGGCGCGCGACGCCCTCGACGACCAGCGTGTCGCTGCCGAGCCCCTCGATGCGCGCGCCCATGCGGTTCAGGCATTCGGCCAGGTCGGTCACCTCCGGCTCGCGCGCCGCGTTGACCAGGCGCGTCGTGCCGCGCGCCAGCGACGCCGCCATCAGCAGGTTCTCGGTGGCGCCGACCGAGACCGTGGGAAAGACGACCTCGGCGCCGACCAGGCCGCGCGGCGCGCGGGCGTGGATGTAGCCGTCGCGGAGCTCGATCTCGGCGCCGAGCAGCTCCAGGCCCTTGAGGTGCAGGTCGACCGGCCGCGTGCCGATGGCGCAGCCGCCGGGCAGCGACACCTCGGCGTGGCCCTCGCGCGCCAGCAGCGGCCCCAATACCAGGACGCTGGCGCGCATCTTGCGCACCAGGTCGTAGGGTGCGCGGTCGGTGGCGATGCGCGCCGCGCTAATCTCCAGCACCCGGCCGGCGTGGCCGTCGCCCTCGACCGCGCCGTTCATGTGGATCTCGGCGCCGTGCTGGGTCAGCAGGTTGGCGAGGGTCGTGATGTCGGCGAGGTGCGGCAGGTTGGCGAGCCGCAGCGGCTCGTCGGTCAGCAGGGCGGCCGTCATCAGCGGCAGCGCCGCGTTCTTGGCGCCGCTGATGGGAATCTCGCCCTCGAGGGGCCGTCCGCCCCGTATCCAGATCCGATCCATAGGAAATCCTCGAGTCGCGGCCGGCGGGCCGCGCGGCGCCGCCGCAGGGCCGCGCACGCCGCGCGTTCGGGCCGGTCGGGCGCCCCGGCCGCAAAAACCTGGCGGTTTCTACTTGATTAGGCGACAGCCCTCAAGTCTCGCCCCCGGCCCGGCCGCCGCGCGCCGCCGCGGATTCCGCGTCTTCCGGTGCGTCGCCCGGTCCACCCCCCGGGGCATCCCCCGAAGCATCCGAGCCAGGCTCGGCGCGGCCGCGCGCCTGTGCCTTGCGGCGCTTGAGGTTCTCGCGCAGGGCCGCGGCCAGGCGCTCGTCGCGCGCCGCCTGTGCGCGCCGGCCGGATTCGCTCCGGCGCGGCCCCTTGTCCTCGAGGTCGGCTGCGTCCTTCGGCATGGCCGGCAGACTGCGGGCCGATTGCGGCGCGGTCAAGGCGGCGGCGCGGCAAGGGGGGCGCCGAGGGGGCGGGCCGAGACGCGGCGGGACGATCGCTAGGAAGGCGGCCAGGGCTGGGCGGCCGGGGCCCGGCCTTGCCATCCTTCGGGGCCGGTGGCATGTTGCGCTCGCTTTGGCGCCTCGCGCCCGTGCCGCCGTAGCTCAGGGGTAGAGCACACCCTTGGTAAGCTCCGGGTGGCATGAGGAAAATGATTCGGTTATAGGAGGTTACGGCTCCGACGGCGGCTCGGGGGAGCAGCCGGGGGAGCCAAGCAACAGGAGACGACGCCGCCGTAGCTCAGGGGTAGAGCACACCCTTGGTAATCAGATTGCCTCCCCGCGTGGAAACGCGCGGGTGCAAACCGCTCAAAGTCGGGGAAGCCTAAGGGCCAGCGGCCTAGGGTGATCCCGAGCCAAGCCCAGAGATGGGAAGGTGTAGAGACCAGACGGGCGGGGCCTAAGTCGCCGGACGGCGATACGGTCAAGGGATGGTCCAGACCACAAACCGCGACGGGCCGCGAAAGCGGTGGTTGGTACGAAGGGTGGGGTCGGAGGTTCAATTCCTCCCGGCGGCACCATTTTGTGTTATAGGGATATTGACTGAAATTTGTTCGGTATTCATATGATACGAGGAGTACTCAGCTCAAAAATGGTAAGCCTATCTAGAACTTACATTTTCGGTTGAGTGCCCAGATGCGTCTCAAGCAAATTAACCTTGCATTTACAGATAGATAATATATATTAAAAGGAGTGGGAATTAGGTTGACACACACCATGCCTCTCGGCTAGAAGCGAAGCTTCTAGCCGAGAGGCATGGTGACTACAGATAAAATTTAGCGCCCAGGCTCATGGCGTATCCAGCACAGAGAGAAAAGGACAGTGACATGTTCGCGCATAAGGATCGCGCTTCCAGCGTTCTGCGTGACGTTGCTGTGGCCAAGCCAAAGAAACTCTCGCGTGCGCAGCTTGAGCGACTCTATAAGAGTGTGACGCGGCGAATCCCAAAGACTATGGCGATTCTTGCCAAATGAGCCGCTCTGGATCGACACCGATCAAGTAATCTCGATAAATGAGTGGATAGTCGCTGAGACCAGCGAACCTCATCGCTTATTTGATCGTCTCTTACTTGAAAGTGCTGTCGAGCGACCGATTAATCGGTGGTGGTTTGGCGGAGAAATAGACCTGCTCCGCCTCGCCACAACTCTCCTCTATGGAATCGCAAAGAATCATCCGTTTGAGCAGGGAAATAAGCGAACCGGCACTGTTGCCGCGTTGATATTTCTTAACGCAAACGGACTAGAGTGGACTTTGCCTGATGAGGGAGAACTCGCCGGTTGGGTGAACCAGCTTGTCGTCGACGAACTTTCGGAACACGAACTTGCCGAGTTAATGCGCCCTCACGCCCGGTGAATATCTCGTCCCGCGATTAGCATTGTGAACGGACCACAGCCTTCGCAATATCTACTGTGGTAATTGTTCCACCCATCCGTAAGCAAAAACCCCCGCCTGGGCGACCAGGCGGGGGGGTCTGTCGTCTACTCGCCGGGCTCGTCGGGGAAGAAGAGCAACCGGTCTATCACGTCACGAACCTCGTCCGTGTCGGGAGGACGCTGGGGATGAAGACCCCTGTCGATGAGACCTGCCACAACGGCCATGGCCTCCTGCCGGTTTACGCCACCGATGGAACTATCGCTGCCGTCCGGATGCACGACGCGAATGGTGCCGCAGTCGCCCTCCGGTGCGAAGTGGAAGGACACATAGTTCGTCTCAGAAATCATCTTTATCTCCTTTGGTTCCGCGCCCGCTTCATCGCGTGCACGCCCACGAATCTGTCATCCTGAGATTTCCGGATCTTGGGGGCTTATTCGTCCGGCTCAAAGGGGCTGGCCGAGGCGCCACGACAAGGGTTGCACAGGCGGTTGCCC
>Ga0210124_1000129_pt1 | contig 43472 bp, 28 predicted proteins | sample Muzzi_PWC_D2_FD_185554 | JGI IMG/M metagenome (GOLD analysis project Ga0210124, IMG submission 185554) | Wetland microbial communities from San Francisco Bay, California, USA, that impact long-term carbon sequestration - Muzzi_PWC_D2 (SPAdes) | ecosystem: Environmental > Aquatic > Marine >...
AGCATCTACTCTCTTAAAGAGATTAAAACAACGAGGGCTAGTGAAAAGCAACAGCCCTCGCTACAGTCTGGCAGCCCCATTTGTGGGGCAGGCTTTGGCGCAAACTGTGGACCTGACCACGACAGCTGACCAAACTCTGGCCTATTTCACCACCTGGGCCAGGGAGCAACAGTCGGCTCCTGACCGGGTATTGGAAGAGGCGGACGCCATTATGCAGCTTATTGAGTGGGGGCTTCAGGCCGAACGTTGGTCGGCTGTTTTGCGCCTGGTTCGGGCCGTAGAAGGCGCTCTGGCACTGGGGTTACGATGGGGTGCGTGGGAGCAGGTCTTACAATGGGGCTTGCAGGCCGCCCGCGCTCTGGGTGACCAGGTTGGGATAGCCTGGGCCTTGCACCAACTGGGTACCCGGGCACTTTGTCTGGGCGTGGAGTCTACCGCCAAATTGTTTTTACGTCAGGCGCTTCGCTTGCGTGAGGCATTGGGTGACCAAATTGGCGCGGAAGTTACCCGCCATAATCTGGGTCTCTTAATCCCACTGGTGGCCCCACCTGGGTCGGAGTCAACGCCTGGAACTACAACTTCAACGACTCAATCAGGGGGGACATCACAGGGTGTTTTCCCCCCACTTGATGAAATTCTTCTGCTACCGCAACTGCTCAAGATAGCTGCCTTATCTTTACCTGTAATCTTGACCGCGATTGGAGCCTTGAGTATCTGGTATGCCTGGACCCGGTACGGGCCCGAATCTCCAGCATCTACACCCCAACCAATCGCTGATGTTAGTACTGTCACCCCGACAGCTACAGCAACACCCCAGGTCATCGTGGAACTACCCGATACACCAACCAGCACTCCCCCACCTACCATCTTGCCTCCAGTTGATACACCTACCCCAACCGGGACTCCTATCCCCCCACCCACCTCAACCAACGTCCCCGTGCCAACCAATACGCCTATTACAGCGCCTTCAAATACGCCTGTTACAGCGCCTACCAATACCCCTGTGACAGCACCATCCAATACCCCTGTGACAGCACCATCCAATACCCCTGTGACACCGCCTACTCATACACCTACTCACACGCCTACGCCTACTTCTCCACCTACTACCCCTGTTGCCAGCGTTAGCCCCAGCCAAATAGATTTTGGAGAGCAATTGGTGAACACGGTCAGCGCCACTCAAGTGGTAACAGTCACAAATACCGGTTCTGCCCCATTACTGATTAACCAGGCCATACTTTTCTTAAGTAACTCGGAGTACAATATAGTGGCCAATGGATGTAAGGGTATCAGTGTGGCGCCGGACAGTAGTTGTAAAATTAGCCTCAACTTTGCCCCTAAAAGTGAGGGTGTCCACAGTGATATTCTGCTCATCTCCGATAACGCTGCCGATAGCCCACAAAGTGTACTTTTGAACGGTATCGGAATCGCACCAGTCATTGAGGCCACTCCTGATAAGCTGGGGTTCGAGCCTCAACTGGTCAATACCATTAGCCTAACAAAACTGGTTACGGTGACGAATATTGGCTCCGCCCCTACCAGCAATCTGACATATACACTGACCGGCAACAATCCCAATGACTTCTTGATAGTTAGTGACACCATAGTTGGTAACATCTGCCCACCCAACCTTAACCCAGACGAGTTGTGTCATCTCGGTGTCCAGTTTAACCCTCAAGATATTGGCCTTCGCAGCGCTACCCTCGTCATCACCGATGTTGCGGCCAGCCAGCCTGAGACCGTGATTTTAACCGGAACCGGAATATCCCCGCCGGAAGCCTTCATTGTCCAGGCTTGCTACGACACAAACGCCGATGGCGATTGCGCTGACGAGACTAATCAGATGTTGCCAGCCGGGGTAGAAGCCTGTCTCAATGATGACACCAACTGCCAACCTCTATCCGCCTCCCCGCCATTTACGGCGACATTTGAGGCGTTGGAGCCTGGCACTTATAGCCCCTTCTTACGTTTCACCGGGCCTGCTCAGGGTCTTTACCCCACCACACCCCGTCCCTCTATTGATCTGGCAGCAGGAGAGACGAGAACTGTCAGCCTGGGGGCAGTGTATCCATTTATACCTACCGGGGTGGCTGTCCACCAACCCAGTAATAAAGTTTACGCTACCTTTTTAGGGACGATTATTGACAATGTGCCTGAGTTTAATCCTTTTGTGGCTGTCATTGATGGTCAAACCGATGAAGTCCTGCACACCATCCCCATTACGATAGATCAACCCGTTAACCTATCATCGATATTTTTTCTGGGTGATATCGCTATATCCGGTGACCGGGTCTATGTCGGCTGGTCCAGTGTAAGTAATGAACCGATTGACCAGGGACAGATTTTTGTGATTGACACCAACTCTGATATCCTTATTGCCAATTTAGAGTTGCCTCCGCCGTTTGTACCGATTGCACCGGTAGTGAACCCTGTAACCGGTTGGGTTCATTTCCTTGACCCTGGTGGAAATCGGTTGATTATTATAGATGACCTGGACATTGTAGATACGCCACTCCTTAATGCTTTGCAACCCGATTCTGGCTTCTTCCCCTTTGATGCCGTTGTCGCTAATAGTTTGGTGGGGTACAACTTTGTCACCAGTCCTTTATCTAGCCTGGATGCTGATGGAAACGACACCTTTCAATTACGAGGCGTGAACAGTGTAATCCCCTTTGATGTTCAGAGTACAAAGTTAGAACTATCAGGGGATGATTTTGCTGGCCCCATTGGCGTGCCTTATGCCATTGGTCTTTGGCAAAATGAAGGTGATGAGGACTCGCGCCTCTTTATGACATACGCCCCATTTAATGGAGAAAGCGTTTCACAAAATCCCAATAATTTACTTGTTTACAGCTTCTCTAATCTAGACCCCACCTTGCCCTTATTGCATCGAAAAGATATTGCAATTCGAGGGGATTTGGCCGCTTTTGGCTTGACCCACAATCTGGCTAAAAACCACATGCTGGGGACTTATCTGGCTTTCCCCGATTCCGATGGAGTTGCTGCGCAATCCAATGGAAACGGAGAGTTTAGTACGGAGACCAGATATGCGACGCGTGTAGTTACTCCGCCAGTCAATAATGAGGGTCCTTGTTTGTTAGGGTCAACGCGAGGCGGCATCTATGCTGCCAATATTAATGGCGATGTGTTAGATGTAGAAGATGGCGCTGTTACACCCAATGTGTGGCGATGGCCCGAGGTTGTGGTGGGCACCCCCCCGCTGGTCAGCGATAGTCTGCGCTGGAAAAACCCTTATCAACTGGCCGTTAACCCCAATAACGACAAAGTTTATGTTACCGATCTTTGCTGGAACGATTCCCCCGAACGTGGGCGGCCTTCTGGCGGCGCTGTCTTGATTTTCAACGACTCGCGCACCGATGACCCACCTAAACCCACAATACATATCGAGCCTGAAGAGCTGGTATTTGATTCGGTTGCTACAGATGACTCCAAAATTCTAACGGCCACCGTTACTAATGAGGGACCAGGAGTTGGCGAGATTTATACCGCTTACCTGATTGATGAGAATGGCGACTTTTCAAAAGATTTTAATATTATAACCGAAAACTGCACCATCCTGACCTCTTTGACCGAAGGGGCAAGCTGTATAATCACAGTTCGCTTTGCCCCGCAACTTGTGGGAAATCATGAGGCTACCCTCATCGTTACCAGTAACGGCCTTAACAATCCGCATCGGGTGCCAGCCAGTGGGATCGGAACAGCCCCGCCCGGTACGCTCATTGTGAATGCCTGTCATGATATAAACGCCAACCGCCGTTGTGATGATACCACGGCTGAACCATTACCGGCGGGTGTAGAAGCCTGCCTGGACGATGATTCTAATTGTCAGCCCGTTCCTGCCACTTTTGAATTGCCGCCCGGCGTTTATACACCCACCTTACGCTTTACCGGGGAGAGTCAAGGTTTTTACCCCACCAGCCGGATTTCCACCACCTTGAAATCACGCGAAGTGAAAACGCTTGATTTGGGCGCGGTTTATCCAATTGCGCCCACAGGTATTGCCGTTGATGAAGAGCGTAACAAAATCTACGCCGCCTTCTTAGGACCATTGGTGACAGGGGAGGGTGAATTTGATCTCTACCCTTATCCCTTTATAGCGGTCATTGATGGTGAGACCGATGAGGTTCTGCATACCATCTCTATGGGCATTGAACTGCTTGATGTCTTTCAATCGGAGCCACCCTTGCCTGGTGGCATCGCTGTGTCTAATGATCGTGTCTATGTGGGGTGGGGGATCATTGAAGACACCAGCACCGATTTCTTCGGCGGGCAAATCTCAATTATTGATGCCAATACTGATATCATTATCGAAGAACATCGCCTCCTGAATCTATTTCCGGCTGCGCCCGCTGTGAACCCTGTTTCCGGCTCAGTACATTTCATTGATTTTAGAGAAAATAAATTAATTGTCGTCGATGGGGTAGATGTTGAGGCGCCACCAACCATTGTGGATCTTCTTCTACCAAGATTCGAATTTGATGGCTTCTCCCCCTTTGATGTGGTCGTTGCCAACAGTTTGGACGGCTATAACTTTGTCACCAGCCCCAACTTGGCTCGGGATAATCAAGAAGTGTTATCCTATCAGTTGCGAGGGATCAACAGCATAACCTCCTCTACCGGTATTAACGTGACGAAGTTAGAAACTGCGGGTCAGGATGGTGTCATGCCAATCGGGGCGCCTTATGGCATTGGTCTTTGGCAAAATGAAGGTGATGAGGACTCGCGCCTCTTTATGACATACGCCCCGTCTGGGAGAGAAGGTGATTTGGAAAACCCCAATAATTTGCTTGTCTATTCTTTCTCCAATGACAATCCCACACAACCGCTGCTGTTCAGGCATGGGATCGAGATAAACGGTAATTTTGCCACTTTTGGCTTGACCTATAATCCACGGGCCAACCACATGCTGGGCACCTATCTTGGACCCGATGGGTTGAATATATTCTGTGATAACCAGGATCGTGGTGGCACTTACGCCGTTGATTTCAACGGCAATATATTAACCGAAGGCGCTGATGCACCGGATATTTGGAAATTACCCAGGATAGTGGTGGGTAATCCCCCGCTGACGAGTGATACTCTTGAATGGGAAAGTCCTTTTGAGATGGCCATTAATCACGAGACAGGCAAAGTTTATGTGACCGACTTGTGCTGGAACAGCTTCCGCGAAGGGGGTCAATTCGGTGGTGGAGCAGTCTTGGTTTTCACCGATACTGTCACGTCTAACTTGCCTCCACCGATGATTCGCCTTGAGCCTGAGGAAGTTATCTTTAACACTGTTGCAATAAGTAACACCGAAACCCAAAGCGTTACCGTCACTAACGATGGCCCAGGTACATTAGAAGTTTATGCCGTCTATCTTGTTGATAAAAGTGGCGACTTCTCCGGCAATTTTACCGATGCCTTTACCATCGGCGATGAGAATTGCAGCCAGCAAAGCGGAGTAGAGAACCTTCCTGAAGGTGAAAGTTGTACCATCGATATCAGCTTTACGCCCACAACTCAAATAGATTTTAACGCAACCCTGATTATCGCCAGCAATGCCGAGGGCAGTCCACACCGGGTGCCGTTAAGTGGTATGGGAGTGGGAGTCCCAATTATTAGTGCTGACCCAGATAGCATAGATTTCGGTGATATAGGGGTAGGTATTGAGAGTGAACCACAGTCGGTTACTATCCGCAACGTCGGCTCAGCACAATTAAATATTATCGGTGTTAGCCTAACCGGAAATAACCCGGGAGATTTTATATTTTCCAACAATTGTACCACTCTGGCCCCGAATGAGAGTTGCACAATTAGTATTCGCTTCAAACCTAAAGGCGGTGGAGAGCGCCTAGCCAACTTAACAATTAATAACTCTAATAATATTCCCGCATTTGATGTATTTCTAAGAGGGGCAGGATTTATTATTGGTTGAGATAAATCATAGTCCTAAAGTAAGTCTTGAAAAGAATTGATAACTATGTTAAAGTGAAATTGCTAAAAGTAGCCCAAATTTAGGGCCACTCTCCTGTTCATTAAAAATCTAGTTACAGCGTATTACTCGCATGAGTGTGTCTATGCGTGCCCATATCGTTATTGGCATGCGTGGCACTGATATGCGTGTGCTTTATCATGAACAGGAGAGCCAGCCCGTTACGGTCTGGCTTTTTGTTTTGGCAAACAAAGCCGGGTTGCCAGTGGGCCAGTAAATTAGAAGGTGAACTTGTAGGAGGTTAACTAACAATGAAGAAAGTTATTGGTACTTATTATCAATGGGTTTTGGGGGGCTTGCTGACTCTCCTGCTGACAGTGACGATGATTTCGCAGGCCGATCTCTCGTTGGCCCACCCGCCGGAACAAGAAGGCACTCAACCCGATTTCACCATCACCGTCCTATCGGCACAGGATGGAAGCGCCTCTATTCAATCCCAAGAAGCCCATCTGGACCATAGGTATTTTGCCGCTAACGGTGTTGGGGACGGACTTGAGATTACGCCTGCCGGGCTAATGTTGGCTCAAGGCCAGGCTGGCGGCACCTATGTTTCGGGCATCATCAATTCACCGCTGGCCTTCACTACCGACATTATCCCTCTCTGGGCTGTCGACCTGCCGGATGGTACTGAATTACAGCTAGAAACACGCTTAAGCCAGGACGGTCAAAATTGGAGCGACTGGGTGGCTAACCCAGAAGCCTTTTACCCGGTTCGCAATGATGAACATGGCGGGAGCATCATTTGGGTGAGCGCAGATACAGCGGCGCTGCAATTTAGAGTAACGCTCCGCAGTGATGGCTCTGGTGTCTCACCGACCCTCAAAAGCTTGAGCTTAGCTTTCAACGATACCAGTGATGGCCCCACAGATGGCGAAATTGCTACTCAAATGGCTGATCAGGTTCAAAATGCTACAGCTAATACCTGCCCAGTTCGACCCACAATTGTCTCCCGCACCAAGTGGGGCTGCCCAGACGGTCAATACAGTCCCCGGCGTCCACCAACTTATCAGCCGGTCACCCATATCATCATTCACCAGGCCGAAACGCCCAATAGTACCGCCCCCTATGACAATTGGGCCGGTTGGGTTCGCTCGGTTTGGAACTATCACGCCAATGTTCTGTGGTGGGGTGATGTGGGCTACAACTATCTAATTGATCCCAACGGCGTTATTTATGAAGGGCGGGCCGGTGGCGACAATGTGGTGGGTATCCACGATGGTATCAACCACGGCTCAATGGCTATTGGCTTTTTGGGTTGCTACGGCGATTGCGATGATCCCTATCTGAGCGAGGCTGACCCGAGCGAGGCCATGCTTGAGAGCGCTGCCCAGCTTATGGCCTGGAAGTTGGGGCAACAGAATATTGACCCCCTGAGCAGCAGCCCTTACGGAAAATTCTCCGATATCCCCGTAATTGCCGGGGGCCGGGATGTAGCCTGGACTTCTTCTCCCGGTAGCCGGATATATGACCAGCTTCCCCAGTTGCGCGACAAGGCAAAGGATAAACTCAACCTTTGTACCCCATCAATGACCTGCCGGGTAGACGATATTATCTTTGATAAGACGGCGTATAACGTAGGCGACCCCATTAACCTAACCGTTAAGCTGGTTGACCAAAATAATAACCCCCTGGGTGGGGCGGATGTTACATTTGATGTCGCTGTGACCCCCACTACGCAAAGCATAGCCAATACCGCCGCGTTTGACTTGATTGATCTGACAGGTTCTTACGAAGGTGTTTTTTCCGATACAACTGTGGCCGGTGACTATCTCTTCACAGTTATGGCCCACGATCCTGACGATAAGTTCAGTTGTTCCGGCCAAGCAAGCGTTCCGGTTAAAGGCCCTCAATGCCAAATCACCGCACAGGCAGACCCAATGAGTTTAGCGCCAGGTGACCCTGTTGACTTGCTGGCACACGTCACCTTCAATAACGACCCGGTTACCGATGCTGATGTAGTTGCTGAAGTGACTAAGCCTGATAACACAATAATCTCGGTTCCCTTACCCTCAACAGGTGATGGAGACTATTCACAAGCCTTTACCGATACTACCGGCTTAGGAGAATACACTTTCTCAGTCACCGCCAATGGTGAGGGGTTTGATCAATGTCAAACCCCAGAAGATGGTTCATTCTCTGTAAAAACCATATCGGGGACTACTACTGTCTTTGTGGAACCACCCTCGACACAACTGTGTGAAGGTAGCAGCACACCGAGCACCACCCAAATCAAAATTGCCGATGTTACGGATATGCAGGGCTTCTCCTTTAAGCTGGATTATGATCCAGATATTGTCAGTGTAGTGGATGCCGACCCCGATACGGAGGATATCATTGAGATTCGAGCCGGAGACGAGTTTAGTGGCAGTGACTTTTTCGTCGCCAGGAACGAGGCCAAGGATGGCGTCGTTGAGTTCGCCGGTACGTTTCAAGGTATGAAAAACTTCAGCGGTGACACGGTTCTGGCCGAAATTGACTGGAAACCGGTTAGCACCGGCCAAGCGGACTTGATCTTGAGTGAGGTTAAGCTATCGGATCCCAATGCGGTAGCCATTGAACGCGAGCTTATCAACGGCAGCGTTGAGGTGACTTCGTGCGCTGGGACTGCTGTGTTGGGGCAAGTCCACCTGCAAGGTCGCCAAAATTATGGCGGCGTAGTGGTAAGTGATGGACAGACCTACCAGACCCAAACCAAGGCCGACGGTTCTTTTAGCATGGCCAGTACAGATTATATCACGGTCAACTCACCTGGCTATCTCTCGGCCCAGGCTGATATTCAACGACAGCTCAGTCAGGTTAGCGATAGTGGCCCCATCAATCTGGGCTCAATCACCTTACTGGCCGGTGATATCAACGATGATGACGTGATTGACATCCTGGACATATCCTATCTGGGTGGACGCTACAATTCCACAGACTCTTTAGCCGACCTTAACGCCGATGGCCTGGTAGATATTTTTGATCTGGCCGTGGCTGCCGGAAATTATGGTCAGCAAGGACCGCTGACCAATTGGCGATAATATAGCAAATAAATAGTAAATCCATAAACGCACCTTAACAAAGCCATCTGTGGGGGATAAGAATTATGAAAACACGACTATTGATTACACTAACTATTTCGATGGGGCTTGTTATCTTGGCCTTCCTGACCTTAGGTCAAGTCCAAACCCCGACAGCACAGGCCGACTCTGTTGTCGAAACTTCATCTGCCGGTGCAGCGATTGGTGATGCCGCTGTCCATGTGGAGATGCGTCGGGACAACGATACGGTTACTAGTAATGACACGGTTATCATTATCACCACAGACATGACCAAACCGGTGGTGACCATTGATAATCCTGCTAATGGCGCTACTGTCACCGGCGTATTCACCGTCGATGGGACAGCAATGGATGATTCTGGGATGGTCAGTGTGACGGTGGCTTTGAATAACAACCCAGCCGAGGATGCACAATACGACCCTGGTACAAATCGTTATACCTTGGTAATGACCCCCTCTATGACAGACAACGGTCCGGCCACAGTCACAGTCACAGCCATCGATCCGGCACGAAACACAGCAATACAAACCCGATCTTTCGTGATTAGCTTGACTACCACCTCAGATGTGACCAAACCCGTGGTGATGATTGATAAGCCATTGACAGGAACTACCGTCATCACCACGTTTACAGTTGATGGAACAGCAACCGATGCTGACTCTGGCATTGACAGTGTAACTGTGGCTTTGAATAACAACCCAGCCGAGGATGCACAATACAACCTTGGTACAAATCATTACACCTTGGACATCACCCCCACACCAGCAGACAACGGTCCGGCCACAGTCACAGTTACCGCCACCGATCAGGCCGGAAACACGGCTACGCAAAGCCGATCCTTTGTGATTAACTTGACTGCCACCTCAGATGTGACCAAACCTATGGTGACCATTGATAATCCATTGACAGGAACTACCGTCATCACCACGTTTACAGTTGATGGAACAGCAATGGATAATTCTGGGATGGTCAGTGTGACGGTAGCTTTGAATAACAACCCAGCCGAGGATGCAGAATATGACCCTGCTACAAATCATTATACCTTAAACATCACCCCCACACTGGCAGACAACGGTCCGGCCACAGTCACAGTGACGGCCATCGATCCGGCACGAAACACAGCGATACAAAGCCGATCCTTCGTGATTAGCTTGACTGCTACCTCAGATGTGACCAAACCCATGGTGACCATTGATAAGCCGGTTGATGGCGCTATCGTCACCGGTGTATTCACCGTCGAGGGAACTGCAACCGATGCTGACTCTGGCATTGAGCGGGTGGAAGTGACTTTGAATGGCAATCTTATTGGTAACGCTATTTATGATGCCAATTCCGACACCTATACTTTAGAGATAGATTCTACCAAATTTGCGGATGGACGATACACGCTGATAGTGACTGCTGTTGGCAAGAGTGGTAGCGTTAAAAACGCTACCATCTACATCAATATCGGCAATGTGGGTCCAACTACTGTAGCTATTGTACCACCTGAATTAAAACTCGCATCTGGCGAGGAAGGAACCACCGAGATACAAATCCAGAATGTATCCAACCTATTTGGTGTTGACTTTGAACTCACCTTTGATCCAAATGTAGTTGAAGTCGTAGATGCCGACCCGAGTACCCCCGGTACACAAATTGCCGTAGGGGATGTCTTTACAGACCAAGATCACTTTAACGGGGTTAATTTGGTTCAGAACGGTGTTATTAGTTTTGCGGCAACCTTAAAACGTCCAGCGTTACCTTTCACTGGTACCGGCACTTTAGCTTCTATCACCTGGAAAGCCATAAAACGGGGTCAATCAAACCTGATTCTAGAGGAAGTGAAATTGTCAGAGCCATCAAAGTTGTCTGACACAAAGAAAAACCTGATAGAGCATGAAACCAAAAACGGGGTCATTATTGTTGATGGTGGTGGTTCGACAATTACAATCTCTGGTAAAGTATTACTGCAAGGTCGCAGCGATCATAGCGGCACCGATATCTTCTTAACTGAAGCTGACTGTACCAAGAAGGCCAAAGTATTCGAACAATCGATAGTTCCCGGTATCCCCACCACAAAGACCGACTCGGCTGGGAATTTTAGTATCACCTCCTTCCCCGGTCGAACATATCATTGTTTGCAGGCTGTTCATCGAGGTTACGTCATTGGGCAGCAAGCTTTGCCTACCAACAAGCAAAATTTAGGGACTATTAATCTCGCTGGTGGCGATGTAACTGAGGATGACGAAATCGATATCTTTGATTTGGTCCTGATTGCCACACGTTATAATAGCAACAATGAAGTCACTGATATTAACGGCGACAGCCTGGTCGATATCTTTGATTTGGTCATTGCGGCCAGTAATTTTGGTCTAGCGGGGCCTCAAGGCTGGCCAAAGTAATTATTATACATCAGCCGCTGGTATTCGATGTAAGATGACCATTTTGAAAATCGCTCGTAAAGGGGAAATCTATGTAGTCACTCGCGCAATGTTGCTTGCTTTAATTGTCATGGCTTGGTCTTACCAACCAATCTCGGCCCAATCTCCGGTAAACCCAGCCGATGTCGAGGCAGTTCTGGGCACAAACTCACGGGCAAGAGTGATGGTTGTCTTACAAGCCCCCCCTGGTGGGGTCGAGGTTCGCCTGCAACGGCAAGAGATTGCGCAAGCCCAAAGTGAAATTTTGGGTACAGTATCAACTGAGGATTTTCGCCTGATTCATCGCTATGAAACCTTGCCCGGCCTGGTTGGTGAAGTGACCGAGGCCGGGCTAAACACCTTGCGCAACCAACCCGAAGTAAAAGCCGTAGCTCTGGACTTGCCTGTTGAGTCCATATTAACGGAAAACTCCGCCCTCATAAATACCAATGACGTTTGGCGTGATTTTGGCTTGACCGGAGCGGGGGTTAATGTGGCCCTCCTGGATAGTGGTATTGACCTTTCTCACCCTGACCTGACCCACAGCATCGTGGCTCAACACTGTTTCAATCAAAACGGCTGTCCCCCTGACAGCACAAACGAAGGCGACAACGCTCAGGATGAAAATGGGCATGGTACCCATGTCGCAGGTATCATTGCCGGCCAGGGTGAAACCAGCCCTCGGGGAATCGCCCCTGAAGCTGGTATCGTGGCAGTTCGTGTGCTGGGGAATAGTGGGGGAGGCTTCACGTCTGATGTGTTGGCCGGGATCGATTGGGTTGTTGCCAACCAAACTACGCTCAATGTCAAAGTGATGAACTTGAGTCTGGGCGGCGGCAGCTATAATGGGGGGTGTGATCAGGCAGATGCCAATACAATACTCTATGCGGATGCAGCCGAAATGGCTCGTCAAGCAGGTATCACCATCTTTGCCGCCTCTGGCAACAATGGCAAGCAAGAAGAGATGCTGGCCCCTGCTTGTATATCAAGTATCTTGTCGGTGGGTAATGTATATGACACTCCTCTAAGTGGTTTGAATTGGCTGAACTGTATAGATGAACCCGTGTTAGCTGACCAAGTGGTCTGTTCTAGCAATAGTAGTTCAACTCTGGATTTATTGGCCCCTGGGGTGTTGGTCAGCTCAACCAAGCTTGGAGGTGGACGGACGAGCAAATCCGGAACCTCCATGTCGACAGCCTATGCCAGTGCTGTCGCTGCGCTGATATTACAGGCTAACCCTAATTTAACCGTGTCCGAAGTTGAAACCCTTCTAAAAGAGACAGGCGTACCGGTTACAGACGCACGAAATGGCCGTGTTACGCCTCGTATTGATGCATTGGCTGCTATTACACGGGTCACCGGTACCGAAATCACCACTCTATCCGGGACAGTCCTCCTGCAAGGTCGCACTGATCATAGTGGTACCGCTATCTTTCTAAGCAAGGAAGCCTGCTCAATGGCTAAGGCTGATACACCAGCCATTATTACCGGAACTGATGGCACTTTTGAAATCTTGATACCGGATGGGCAAAATTATCAATGTTTACAAGTGGTACAACTGGGTTATTTGACTGGCCAGTACAGCTCACCTGAAGGAGAATTGGGGGTTATGACTCTTTTGGGCGGCGATGTGACTGGCGATAACATCATTGACATTTTTGACCTAGCTTTTATCGCTTCACGTTATGACACCAGTGATCTAACGGCTGATATTAATGCCGATGGCATTATTGACATTTTTGACCTAGCCATGACTGCCTCCAATTTCCAGCAGCAAGGGCCGATTCTCTTTGGAGAAAACCCATAACTATGAGCAGCCTTTCCTTAAATTTAGTATAATTTTTACCTCTCAAACACACCAGAACACCTTCTGTCTGAGAAAGTCTTTCTGTCATGCTTTACGTATATTGTAATCTGTGATACACTATGTAAAGTAGACATAAAGTAGTATTCTGTAGAGAGGTTTCATGAACAAGTCTCGCTCTCTTTGCAACTTTTTGCTGATAAGTGCTTTTGCCTTGTTATTGATGGGTTGCATATCATCCCCTTTTAATAATTCAATGGACGACAGCGTCAACTTTGTTCCTGAGGCAGTAGCCGCCCAAAATGACTCAGTAATTCGGGTACACCCATCGACGCAACAACTTAATATTGCGGATATTACAACCATAGAAATTCATATCGATAATATCACGAACCTGATGGCCGCCGACATTGAATTGCGATTTGACCCTAATATTCTCCAAGCTCAAGATGCCAACTCCAACAAAGATGGTATTCAATTGCAGCCAGGTAACTTTCTGATTCCGGATTTTATTGTATCAAACCAGATTGACAATGAAGTAGGTGTAGCCCGTTATACAGTAACCCAACTCCCCCCAAATGCACCAGCGAATGGTAGCGGTTTATTGGCTTCCATTACTTTTCAAACGGTTGGCGAAGGGAGTAGTCAGCTAACTTTTACGCTGACGAAACTCGCAACCGGTGAAGGTCAACAGATTTCGGTGACTGCCCAATCCGGTCAAGTGATAGTGGGCCAAGTCATCGCCTCGCCAACCCTAACCTTCACTCCTACCACTGAACCAGACCAGGCTACAGCTACCCCCACCAGTGAACATGATGCTGATTTACCAACAGCTACCCCCCCACTTGAGCCTACCCTTACGCCTACCCCCCCTATAAGCACACCCTCAGCCTCACCTACCCTCGTCCCGACACTACCAACTACTGATACTCCTGCTCCGCCGCCGAGCATTCCTCCCGACGCGACAATAGGCTATTGCTACCGGGTGCAAGAGGGGGATACCCTTTATAAGTTGGGACAAAAATTTGGAATAAGTCCCTACTATATCAATGTAGTCAATGATCTGTACCCACCCGGTCTAATTGTGGTTCATCAAATCCTTTTTATACCTGAGCAGTATGGCCATGGCCCCAACGTTTACATCGTTGAGCCAGGTGACACCCTCTCTAATATCGCCGAACGCTGCCACCTTCCTGTTACTTTCCTGGCTCCCGCTAACCACCTGGATGAAAATGCTGTTTTGCAAGATGGCCAGCCCCTAAAGATTCCCATACCGCCTTTTCCACCACCGGCCCGTTTTCCATATCCTTTTCCAATACCGCGTCCTGTTCCACCATCCCATGGTTCCTGTGACTACGTTGTCCAACCCGGTGATACTCTTTACAGTATTAGTCGACGCTATGGTATCTCCCCCGATACTGTGGCCCGAGCCAATAATCTTGATAACCCTGACTATATTTATGCTGGTCAATGTCTAACTCTGACTATAAATTAAAAGGCGGTTATGGATATTACCGATTTTGCTCTGGTCGCCAGTAAGTAAACCTAGCTACGACAATTCACTACTCAGCGCTAAAAATTGGTATCTTTGGGTAATCGTAGTCGTAAAGTACGGATTGATAACCTGCCTCATTTATGATAAGGTAAAAATGGCGCCACCCAGCATTCACAACCGTACCGACTATTCCATTTGTTAGAGATTTTATATCCCCAATTGAACCTTACCCTTAACTGCAAATCACATACAATGTGGTGAATGCTAGAATACCTGGTTTTGACCACTTCGTGTTATAATCCCATAGGGGCATCATGTCTGATCTAATCGGCAAAAATCTGGATAAATATCATATTGTCGAGCCGTTGGGGGCAGGCGGTATGGCCGAAGTTTACAAAGCGGCTCAGATTGGCCTGGCTCGCTATGTAGCGATCAAGGTTATCCGTAGCCAACACCAAACTGACGATGATGACACCTTGGCCGAAATCGAACGTTTCGAGCGCGAGGCCATCGCTGTAGCTGGTCTTAGTCATCCGAATATTGTACCGGTCTATGATTTTGGCCGGACAGAAGATATGTATTATATGGTCATGGCCTTGATCGAAGGGGCGACTCTCAAGACAGAGATGAAAGAACGTCAAGACGATAGTCGTCCCTTTACCCTGGCCGAGATTGTCGATATTTTCAAAGCGCTGGCCGGGGCAACAGACTATGCCCACACCCAAGGGGTCATCCACCGTGATTTAAAGCCAGCCAACATAATGCTTACCCCAGAAGGACAGGTGGTACTCATGGATTTTGGTGTTGCTCGCCTTATAAAAATCCCCGGGTACACTACCCCAGGAGTCATCATCGGCACCCCAGCCTATATGTCGCCGGAGCAGGTGAGTGGTGAAAGCGGTGATGAGCGAAGCGATATCTACGCTCTGGGTGTAATTCTCTACGAAATGATCACCGGACGTTTGCCATTTGTCATAAATAAATTTCAAGATTTGCTTAAACATATCAATGAAACGGTCTTGTCACCCTTAGCGCTCAACCCCGAGACTCCAAAAGGTGTGGAATGGGCTATTCTCAAAGCTCTGAGCAAAAACCCGGATGATCGTTTTCAGACGGCTGGCGACCTGGTACAGGCACTGGCCGAATATCTTGATTCTAAGCCACAATCACAACTCAAATCCCACATGGCTGCTCGACAAGATTGGGGGGAAGCACCCGATGTCAGCATTTTTTATGGGCGACACAAAGAATTAGCGCAGTTAGAGCAGTGGCTTATTGTCGATCATTGCCGGATGATTGGCCTTCTGGGGTTAGGGGGGATGGGCAAGACAACCCTGGCTACGAAGCTGGCAGACCAATTTAGAGATCAATTCGATGTCATTATCTGGCGTTCGTTACGAAACGCGCCAAGCATCGATGACCTTTTGGACGAATGTCTCCAAGTTTTGTCCAAATCAGTGAGTGCAGAAAAATCTGATACTGTTGAGCAGAAAATATCACGCTTGATTGATGCATTTCGTGAGCGTCGCTGTCTGTTAATTCTTGATAACGTCGAAGCAATTATGCAAGAAAGTGGTCAGGTCGGTCACTATCAATCTGGCGATGAAAAGTATGGAGATTTATTAAAGCAGGCGGGTGAAACTCAGCATCAAAGTTGTTTGATGTTAACCAGCCGGGAGAAACCCAAGGAATTTGTCCCCCTCGAGGGGGAAGGAGCACCTGTTCGTTCATTTCAAGTCAAGGGATTGGAGCACATGGAAGGCCAGGCTCTTCTCGAAGACAAACGTTTGTTTGCCACCGACGAGATGTGGGCCGCTCTTATCAATCATTATTCAGGCAACCCTCTGGCATTAAAATTGATCTCTGAAACAATTCGAGAGGTATACGATGGTCATGTCGCCGATTTTCTAAATGAAGAAGTCTCGATAGTTGGCGATATTCGTGACCTATTAGACCAACAATTTGAACGACTATCGACTCTGGAGCAAGAAATTGTCATTTGGTTGGCAATTGAACGTGAGCCTGTTTCGCGTGACACCCTGCAAGATAATCTGGTCGATGTTGTATCAAAGAGAGATTTCGTGCAGGCTCTACAATCTTTACGGCGGCGATCATTAGTTGAAAATATTGCTAATGGCTTTACCCTGCAAAATGTAATCTTGGAATACATCACCGAACGGTTAATTGATGAAGTTTATGAAGAGATTATAACCGAGTCGATTTCAAGACTACGGACGCATGCCTTACTAAAAACTCACACCAAGGATTATATTAGGGAAAGTCAAACTCGGCTTATTCTCCAGCGAATCACAGAAAAATTAGTCGCTGCTCTGGACCGGAAAGAATTTGAAGATAATCTGGAAAGAATCTTAAGTGCGTTACGCTCAGACCCACCCTCAAAATCAGACTATTTAGCCGGAAATATACTCAATCTCCTGGTACAGTTAAAATGTGATTTGAGTGCATTTGATTTTTCTCAGTTAAAGATTCGTCAAGCCTATTTACGAGACATTGACTTGCAAGATGTTAATTTTGCTGAGGCTGAGTTAATCGACGCTATTTTTACCGAAAATTTTGGCAGAATCTTGTCCGTGGCTATTAGCCCTGATGGAAAGTTATTGGCGGCTGGTACAGGTAATGGCGAGGTACGCTTGTGGCAAACTGCCACAGGCCAGCCTTTCCTAACCTGTAAAGGGCATTCTAATTGGGTACAATCTGTGGCCTTTAGCCCGGATGGCCGTGTGCTGGCCAGTGGAGGCACCGATCAGACGGTGCGCTTGTGGGAGGTAGATTCTGGACGTTGCTTGAAAATAATATCAGGCCATTCCTATCGGGTCTGGTCTGTGGCTTTTAGTCCTGATGGTCAGACCCTAGCCACCAGTGGTGCCAATCAAACGGTAAAATTGTGGGATGCTGCAGGTAGTTTGGAGCAACCCTTAAAAGAATTATCAGGCCATACTGACTGGGTCAGGTCTGTAGCCTTTAGCCCCGATGGTCGCCTTCTAGCTAGCGCCAGTTATGATCAGACAGTGCGGTTATGGGATATCAATACCGGTCAATGTCTTCAGACCCTGACCGGGCACACTGCCTGGATATGGTCTGTTGCTTTCAGCCCCGATGGCCGCTTTCTGGCCAGCAGTAGCGATGATCAGACGGTGCGGTTATGGGACGCTAAACATGAAATAGGGGACTGTCTTCATATATTGTCAGGTCATGGTGATACAGTCCATTCTGTAGCTTTTAGCCCCGATAGCCGTCTTTTGGCTAGCGGCAGCAACGATCAGACGGTATGTCTGTGGGAGACCAATACTGGGCAAGGTCTGTACACGTTATCAGGCCACACCGATGTGGTGTTGGCGGTCAGTTTTAGCCCGGATGGTCGCACTCTGGCTAGCGGGAGTTTTAACCAAACTGTTCGAATATGGGAGGTAACGCATAGCTTTGGCCGATGCCTTAATATACTGCGGGGCCATACTGATTGGGTTAATTCAGTGGCCTTCAGCCCTAATAGTGATAGCCTGGCTAGTGGGGGAGACGGTGGAATTATTCGATTATGGAAAGTTGACGGTAACAAATGCCAGTATCACCGTAGCCTGGTAGGCCATACAGAATGGGTATCATCGGTGATCTTTAGTGGTGATGCTCGCACCCTGGCCAGCAGTAGCGCTGATGGCACCGTGAGATTGTGGGACATTGCCTCTGAAGTGAAACAAAATCATTACATTTTAGGCCGCCATAGTGATCCGGTCTGGTCAATTGCTTTCAGTCCCGATGGGCAGACCCTGGCCAGTGGAGGTGATGACCAAACCGTACAATTGTGGGATGTTCCTGGCAATACCGGGCAAAGCAGAATTATGTTGTCGGGTCATACTGGCCGGGTCAGGTCGGTGGCATTCAGCCCTAAGGGCGAAATCTTGGCCAGTGGAAGCGATGATCAGACCATACGACTATGGGATGTCAACACCGGGCAGTATTTGCATATATTGCATGAACACAGCGATCGGATTCTGGCTGTGGCTTTTAGTCCTGATGGTCATCTCCTGGCAAGTGGTAGCGCTGACCATACCGTCAGGTTGTGGGATGTGGAAGTTGCTCAATGTGTAAATACGCTAGAGGGACATATGGGCTGGGTCAGGTCTATTACCTTCAATCCTGTTCATAATATTCTGGCCAGCGGAAGTGAAGACCATACCGTGTGCTTGTGGGATATTAGCACCGGTCAAGCTATTCGAATCTTGTCCGGACATGAGGATGTCGTTAAATCTATGGCTTTTAGCCCGGATGGCACCTTATTAGTCAGTGCCAGCGATGATGGCACAATCAAGCTCTGGGAGATAGATACTGGCGCTAACTTACAAACACTGCGTAGTGATCGACCCTACGAGCGAATGAATATTGGCGGCGTGATAGGGCTGCCAGAGGCACAAAAAGCCACCCTCAAGGCGCTAGGTGCGATAGAGTAAAAAAGAGGGTAGTGGTACAATTGTAAGTGATGAGCCATTTCCGAATGTCATTCTCAACTTCTTATTGCAACGATCAAGCTCTATCAGGTAGGAGTCCAGATATGTTTTATAATGTACATTATTGGTTTCAGTACGAACCAGTTTGAAAGCGTTTAGGCTCCAGGCGGCTTGATGAGAGGCCAGATATGCACAACAAAAGATGCCACTGTCCCAGCTTCGGTCAGACGTCCCAGGAAAAGCACCATAGGTGGTAGACCGAGCATTGGCCCAGCTCCGGCAAACCACACCCCTAAATTGAGGAGACCAAGTGGCCCGAATGAACCAGCAATTCAAGCGCGGCACTTCAACGCCCCTTTACCCAACCCCAGGTGTTGATAACAAAACCCATCGCCGCCAGCCATTGGAATATCGCAGCCAGAACTGTGAGCCAGGCCCAAAGTGCTTCGGGACGTAACAAGTGCAGGGGTTCGCCTACCACCCGAAATAGCAAACCCACATTAAAGAGCCAGAAGATAGCCAACCATAATCCCTCATGGCCGTGAGGGTTGTCCTTGCTGGCCTTCGGGAACATCCCTTGAGCATGATGTACAAAAATTTACTTTCACCACCAGAATTGTACTCGACTAGACCCACTCACGAGTTATGTTTCGACGATTTTGGAAACCATAGGCTTCAAAACAAGATAAGTAGTGACATGTGTCACAAATAATTAAGGGCGAATGTCATTTGACGTTGGCCTGAATCTATGTTATAAGATTATATTGCTACTGTAACGTTTTACTATAACGTTACATTAAAGTTATTAGGGAGGGCAATGGTGTCCAAATCCCGCCAGCGCACTGCTGGGCGAGTGACAATCAAGGATGTGGCTCGGGCAGCAGATGTGTCCGTCACCACGGTTTCAAATGTGCTTAATGGCCGTACCGAAGCAATGGCCGAAGAAACGCTGCTGCGCATCCAGGAGACGATTCGCGCCCTAAACTATCGCCCCAGCCGGGTGGCTCGTAGCCTGGTTACCCGCCGCACCGCCACTATCGGCCTTATCATTGCCGAAATTGAAACCCCATTATTTCTTCAGGCACTCAATATTATTGAACCAGTTGCTCGCGCCGCCGATCATAATATACTAGTTTGCAGTGCTCATAACCTTGAAGAAGAGCAACAAGCTGTTGAACTGCTGTTAGAAAAACAGGTGGATGGCATTATTTTTCTCTCCCAATCCGGGTATGTGGATGATGATTACCTGGCCAACTTGCCGGTTTCCGCTCCGCCCATTGTCTTAATTAACCGCACCACACCCCTGGAACGCTTCGACCGGATTTATTGGGACAACACCGATGGGGTCATCAAGGCTATGGATTATCTGGTGCAGTTGGGGCATCGCCTCATTGCCCAACTTCGTGGCCCCACTACTCGCCGCAGTACCACAGAACGATATCAGGGTTACAAACTTGGCCTTGAAAAACACAACCTTGAATATCAAGAAGAGTACGTTCAATTAGGAAATTACGAGGCCACACCAAAAGAATGGGAACAGGCCACATTGATGCTGCTCAAGGTGTCGCCCCGGCCCACAGCCATTCTGGCCTCTAATGATACGGTAGGTGCGGTAGTCATGAGAACCATTCAACAAGCCGGACTACGTGTACCCCAAGATATTACCGTTATCGGCAACGACAACCAACCTTTTTGTATCTATTTGAACCCCACCCTGAGCACTGTTGAATGTCCCATTATAGAAGCAGGCCGACAGGCTATTGAAATTTTACTGACCAGAATATCCAATCAACACAAGGAAAATGAGCACATTATGTTACCGTGCCCACTAATTATTCGAGAGTCAAGCGGAGCAGTATGTTAGGCAATACCATTATACAGCAACCCAACAGTCAAATTGCGCTGACAAATGGCCGTGTCGTTTTGCCTAATGAGATTGTTACCGGCAAAGCGTTGGTGGTAGGTGGAAACAAAATTCTCGGTCTAGCTGAGCCAGACTCACTTGGCGCAGAAATTGAAAAAATTAATGTGGGGGGGCGTACCATCGCACCAGGCTTAATTGATATCCACACGCACGGGGCATTAGGCCATATTTTCAATGAGGCAACCGACGAGGCATTTACAATTATTACCAGAGAAAATGCCAGACGCGGCGTGACTTCGTTGCTGGCAACAACCATGACTGCCCCGATTCCAGACCTGGTGAGATGCCTGGAATTCACCCACCAGTGGATAAACCAACAAAACGAAGGGGCGCAAGTGCTGGGTGTTCACGTAGAAGGTCCTTATTTTTGTCTGGCTCAAGCTGGCGCACAAGACCCGGCCAACATCCGCAATCCTGACGATGGCACACCTGATATGCTGCTAGAGTACCATAATGTCATCAAGATGATGAGTTACGCGCCGGAATTGCCCGGTGCACTGGAGTTAACAGCCCGGCTGAGCAAACTGGGGATTGTTCCGGCGGCGGGACACAGTAATGCCCAAGCCACTGATGTTTCTGCGGCAATGAAATTCGGCCTGCGGCACATCATTCATATCTGGAGTGCCCAATCCACCACTGTGCGTGAAGGCCCTTGGCGCAAACCCGGCTTGCTGGAAGCCAGTTTGGCCTTCGATGAGCTAACCGTCGAAATGATTTCAGACAATAAGCACCTGCCACCAACCTTGATGAAACTGGCCTACAAGTGTATCGGGGCCGACCGCCTATGTGTCATTTCAGATGCCACCAATGGGGCAGGGTTGCCGGAGGGCACTCACTTTCGGATGGGAGATATGGAATACGACGTCCATGATGGGGTGGGAATGATGCTTGATCGCTCGGCGTTTGCCGGGAGCACTACCCTGCTGAATCAGATGATCCCCATTTTGGCTGAGGCTGTTGGTATTCCATTGGTCGAGGTGATCCGGATGGCAACCCTCACCCCTGCCAGAGTCATCGGTCTCGATGACCGTAAGGGCAGCCTTGAAGCCGGAAAGGATGCCGACTTGGCTGTTTTCGAGGACGACTTCACGGCCTGGCGTACGATGATTGGTGGTCGATGGGTATACACGGCCTAGCCTGTTGACCAGTGATAAACCCGTTGCCTGTCCAGGCCGTATACTATCTAAGTAGCTGGTGTTTTCTGCAAGTTTATAGGGTATTGTAGAATTGGCATCACTCAAGTGTCCATTTATCTTCAATCTAAAATGAACCACCTCTGAATATACTTCATATTTATAGGAGAAATGAGTGAATAATGTAAAACCTATCAAAACCGCACAATATGACCAACTACCGGTAGTAGTCTACAATACCAACGAAGAACTCGGCTATGCAGCAGCCCTGGATGCGCGAGAAATTATTAATAAAGCCCTTGTTGAAAAAAACCAGGCCAACGTTATATTGGCGACCGGCAATTCGCAACTCACATTTTTGGAAGCATTGCGTAATTTGGCAGGGATTGATTGGTCAAAAGTCAACGTATTTCACATGGATGAATATCTGGGCCTCAACCCCAATCATCCGGCCAGTTTTCCCCTATTTTTGCAGCGGCATTTTCTGGATTTTGTAAAAGTGGGGTCTTTCTATCCTATTTCCGGCCAAACCGATGATTCGGAGCAGACTTGTCGAAACTACGAGGCTTTGTTGAGAGATCACCCGGCAGATATGGTTGCCCTGGGCTTTGGCGAGAATGGTCACTTGGCCTTTAATGACCCGCCCTACGCCCTATTTAATGATCCGGATTGGGTTAAGGTGATTGAGTTGGCTGAAGCCAGCCGCAAGCAGCAGGTCGGCGAGGGTCATTTTGGCTCGTTGGAAGAGGTTCCCACGCATGCCATCACCCTGACCATCCCGGCTTTGCTGGCTCCCAAGGCAATTCTATGCATTGTACCCGAGGCTCGTAAAGTCGAGGCGGTACGAGCTTGCTTAACCAAGCCCATTAGTGAAGACCGGCCCGGTTCAATCTTGCGTCAGGTTGGGCACGCCCAACTCTATCTGGACCAGGACTCGGCGGCAAAATTGTAATTAACCAATTGAATTGGCTAAGAAAGGAGGGATGTTCACGCAAAAATTGTAGCCCTCACTATAAGATATACTGGCAGACAGGGCCTGGATATGGGTCCTTATAGTACATTCAATGAAGAATCCAACTAAGGAGGATTACATAGTGAATAGCAAAATATTTAGACTTTTAGTTTTAGCTGTATTGGTTGCGCTGCTTGTCCCCGCAATCGCAATGGCCGCACCTCCCTTGCAAGGTGGCAGCACCTACACCATTCAGGGTGATGATACACTCTCAAAGATTGCCGAAAAAGAGTATGGTGATCCCCTGGCGTTTACGGCGATTGTTTACTACAATAACCAAAAAGCCGTAGAAGATGACTCGTTAACCCTCATTGAAGACCCCAACGTGCTTGAACTGGGCTGGACAATCTACCTGCCCACCCCTGAAGAAGCCAATGCCTACCTGATCGGCAATATCCCCGGCGGGGCCTATAATGAGGCCCCAATACTGGCAGAGAAGGTCGCTGCGGGAGAACTGCCGCCAGTGGATGAGCGTCTGCCTGACAACCCCCTGATTGAACCGGTGGTTGACGAGATTGGCCAGTACGGCGGCACTTTAAACCGTGGGTTTACCGGACCGTCTGACCACAACAACTTTACCCGGGTGGTATACGACGCCCTGGTGCGCTACTCACCGACCGGCAGTGAAGTTATCCCGCATATTGCCGAGGGTTGGGAGTCCAATGCCGATTTTTCCGAGTGGACCGTTCGCTTACGCTCCGGCGCCAAATGGTCCGATGGCGAACCCTTTACCGCCGACGATATCATGTTCTGGTACAATGATATTCTGCTAAATGAAGAGTTGACCCCTGGCGGCCTGACCTGGATGAAAAATGCGGACGGCAGCACAGTTTTGGTCGAAAAGGTCAGCGATTACGCCGTCAAGTGGACTTTCAAAGAGCCGAATACCGCTTTCTTGCTGGACATGGCCAATAAAGATGGTGCCGACAAAGCCATCAGCAACCTGGTCTTTGTCCCGGCCCACTATATGAAGCAGTTCCACCCCAACTATACCGATCAGGCCGAATTGGACGCCAAGGTAGCCGAAAGGGGCTTAAACACCTGGACCGAACTGTTTGCCGTGGAAGCCATTCCCCAGGTCAGCGGAAATCGCCCCAGCATGGCGGCCTGGATGGTGACCGGTACCTCTGTCTCTGACGCGGTTTTCACCGTCACACGCAATCCGTATTACGTCGGTGTCGATCCGGCCGGTAACCAGTTGCCTTACGTTGATGAAGTCCGATTCACCCAATATCTGGATAGAAAAACCCTGAATCTGGCCGCGGTAGAAGGTAAAATTGATATGCAGGGACGGCACATCGATATGAACAACTACCCCGTGCTGGTGCAAAATGGCGATGCCAATGGCTACCGGGTCATCACCTGGCCCTCCTTTGGCGGCTCTGATGCGATCATCATGTTCAACCAGACCTGGACCGGCCCGGAAGTTGAAGTGTTCCGCATCAAAAATTTCCGTATTGCCATGTCATACGCTATTGACCGCGAAGCCATCAAGCAACTGGCCTTCCTGGGTATTGGCGAAGCCCGCCAGGGTGTGCCGGCCCCCTTCAGTCCTTACTATCCGGGTGATGAATACGCTCACAAATACACCGAATATAACCCGGACCTGGCCAACCAGATGCTCGATGAAATCCTGCCCAACAAAGATGCCGATGGCTACCGCACGTTGCCCGACGGCTCTCCGTTGGACATTGAAATCGGTGTTGTCGGGGAACAGTTTGTGGACTGGCCCTCGATTGCCCAACTGGTGGTTGAAGACTGGGCCAAGGTGGGGATTAAGGCTCACGTTGAACTTAGAGAACGAACCCTCCACTTTGCCATGCGCCCCGCCAACGAGTTGATGGCCGAAATGTGGAACGAGGACACCACCGGTTTCCCGTTCAGCGGTCAGCCCAAGTTTGACCCACGCAGCGATCCGGCTTTGTGCTTTGCCCCGCTCTATGGCGATTGGTACAAAAGCGATGGCGCCAAAGGTCTGGAACCGCCAGCCGATATTGCCCAAATCGTTAATATCATTGACGAAGCGAAGGTGTCGCCCCGTAGCCGCCAGATTGAGTTGGGTCAAGAATTGTTCAGACTTTGGGCCGATAATGTCTGGGAGATTGGCACCGTTGGCCTGACCCCTGCCGTTCAGGGCGTTGTTGTTGTTAATAACAACCTGAGAAACGTACCGGCAGTAGCCGGTAACGACTGGCCGCTGCGTACCCCCGGCGATACCCGCCCGGAACAATACTTCTACGTGCAGCAGTAATCTCTTGTATTTTTGGTTTCCAAACCGGGTTTGGAAACCAAAACCACTCCTCGTGCCTAACCCGGGTTAGGCACGAGGAATCTATCAAACGCTAATTATGAGTAGTAAGTGATTGATTAATTAATTTAGAAGTTACGCAGTTGGAGTTAATTACCTTCCTGGAAGCTGGTTATAAGCCTGATAATCTGGCATAATCTGGTTAAATTACCTTGACTCAGCTTCCGGGAAGGTGGACTGCGTAATTATTTACCATTAACCATTGACAATTCACAGTTAACAGAGGTTAGATTATGGCCCAATACATTATAAAACGGCTTTTACTCTTACCTATACTGCTCTTCATCTTTTCCATCATCGCCTTTGCCCTGATTCAAGCCCCTCCTGGCGATTTTATAACCAGCTACATTGCCGAACTGGCTGCTTCAGGTTCACAGATGGAGCAGGCTCAAATTGACGCATTGCGGGCGCAATATGGTCTGGATCAGCCCATGTACATTCAATACCTTAAATGGATGGGGAATATTTTACAAGGGAATCTGGGGGTGTCCCTTGACTGGCAAAAATCCAACGCAGAGTTAATATCGGAAAGGTTAGTTTTAACCTTGCTACTGGGCGCATTCACTTTTATTATCACCTGGGCTGTTGCCATTCCCATTGGCATTTATTCGGCTACGCGTCAATACTCCTTTTTCGATTATTTTTTTACGGTGTTCAATTATATGGGGGTTGCTACCCCTACTTTTATGACCGCACTCATTATCATGTGGATTGCTTTTAAATATTTTGGCGCTAGCGTTACCGGCTTATTTTCACCAGAATATATAGCCGCTCCGTGGAGTTGGGGTCGCGCGATTGATTTGCTCAAACACCTGTGGCTGCCTGCTCTGATTCTGGCCCTTGATGGCACGGCCCGTCTGGCCCGGATTATGCGGGCCAACTTGCTGGATGAACTAAAAAAACCCTATATGGAAATGGCCCGGGCCAAAGGTATGTCAGAATGGCGGCTGGTTATGAAATATCCGGTCAGGCTGGCTTTTAATCCGCTGGTCAGTACCATTGGCTGGTATTTGCCCCTGCTCTTTTCCGGCAGCCTTATTGTGGCTACGGTGATGAACCTGCCTACCATTGGCCCAATGCTGCTCAGGGCGCTTATTGTGCAAGACATGTTTCTGGCCGGAATCATCATTTTAATTTACTGTATGCTAGCTATTATCGGTACCCTTGTATCCGATATCTTGCTGGCCTGGCTAGACCCCCGCATCAGGTTCGAGGAAGAGTAGTCTATGACTGTAAAACAGCAATCTGTCCCGCCCATATCCGGTGGTACACCTCAACCTCCTCTGGTTGAGGATGAAGTTAGCGGTGCGTTTGTAGGACTAGCCCAAGACGCGGAAGCTATTTACGTTGCTCCCAACTGGAAGCTGGTCTGGTGGCGTTTCAAAAGGCACCGACTGGCCCTATTCAGTGGCATTGTAATCATTTTCATTTCGACTATTGCCCTTGTCCCGGCCTTTTTTAGCACCCAGATTCCCCATGAGACCAGCGCCACCCAAGCTTTTATTCCGCTACAGGGTCTCCATTTTTATGATGAAGATGGCTTCAATCTGTTTGTGTATGATATGGAAGGCCAGCGTAATCCAACCACCTTAATGATGGAATGGGTGCCTAATGAAACCAAAAAAATCCCACTTCGACTTTTTGCCAAAGGATACGAGTATGAGATTTTTGGTTTGATTCCCACCAATATTCACCTGATAGGATTAGCCAATCCCGAAAGTGGTGACCAATTTCACCTGTTGGGTACAGACCGTCTGGGCCGTGACCAGTGGTCTCGCTTGATGTTTGGCACGCAGGTGTCGCTCTCCATTGGCTTGGTGGCTGTAATAATGAGCATCTTCCTGGGTGTTCTGTTAGGTGGCATTTCCGGCTACTTTGGCGGTCTTATAGATCTGATTATCCAACGCCTCATCGAACTACTGCAATCTCTGCCGCCCATTCCCATCTGGATGGCCTTGACCGCCGCCCTACCACGAGACTGGTCCGTAGAGCAGACCTATTTTGCCATTACCATTATTCTATCGCTGCTGGGCTGGACAACACTTGGCCGTGAAGTCCGCGGACGGTTCCTGACTCTGCGAGAAGAAGATTTTGTTGTGGCGGCCCAACTTATTGGCGCCAGTAAGCGACGTATCATCTTCCGGCATATGGTACCATCTTTTGCCAGTCACATCATTGCTGCCAGTACCCTGGCCATTCCGGTAATGATTATCAACGAAACATTTCTGAGTTTTTTGGGATTGGGGCTACGTCCCCCGGCCATCAGTTGGGGGGTGTTGCTGCAAGAAGCTCAAAACCTGCAATCTATTGCCTTGGCACCCTGGCTGCTGCTGCCTGGACTGGCCGTTATTATCACCGTATTGACGTTGAATATTTTAGGCGATGGCCTTCGAGATGCCGCCGACCCCTACAGTTAATATGACCGCCGACCGATGACCGAGGACCGCTGCAAATACCCCCAGAAATTTATCTCAGCGGTCTATGGTCAATTATCGTCGGTCAAAAAGAGGATTTGCAAAAATTGAGTCAGTCAATGGATAGTCAAGAAAACGGACTGTTATTATCTGTCAAAAATTTAAAGACCTACTTTGAACTTGACGAAGGCACTGTAAAAGCCGTTGACGGTGTCAGTTTCGACGTGCGGTCCGGTCAAGTTGTCGGCATAGTGGGCGAAAGTGGCTGCGGCAAGAGTGTCACTATCAAATCCGTTTTACAGATCGTCGAAAAGCCCGGCAAAATTGTCGAGGGGGAAATTCTCTTTCGAAGGCAAAGCAACAATGGTTCGGGAGAAATGGTTGACCTGGCAAAGTTCAAGGCCACCGATAAAGAGATGCGCTCCATCCGGGGCGGCGAGATTGCCATGATTCCTCAAGAGCCAATGGCCGCCTTCAGCCCTGTCCATACTATTGGCAATCAAATTGTGGAGGCTGTTCTGTTGCACCAGTCGGTAAGTAAAGAGGAGGCCCGTGAAATTGCCATCGAGCGCCTGCGTGAGGTGGGCATACCCAGCCCCGGGCAGCGTTTGGATGCCTACTCCTGGGAACTTAGTGGAGGGCTGCGGCAGCGGGCCATGATTGCTATGGCCTTAGTTTGTAACCCTGTCTTGCTGATTGCCGATGAACCCACCACCGCCATTGATGTCACGACACAGGCGCAAGTCTTGAACTTATTGCGCGAGTTACAGCAGCAGCACAACACCTCAATTATTTTTATAACCCATGATTTGGGTGTGATTGCTCAAATAGCCGACTATGTGGTCGTGATGTATTTGGGACGGGTAATGGAGACCGGGCCAATTGATGACATCTTCCATAATCCCCAACACCCTTATACGAAAGCTCTCCTTAAATCAATTCCCACCGTTCATTCTCAATCGCGGACAAAATTACCCACAATCGAAGGCTCCATTCCGCACCCGTTTAATCGTCCGTCCGGTTGTCCGTTTCACCCGCGTTGCTCGGAGTTTATAGCCGACATCTGTAACCAGCGGCTCCCAAGCTTACAACCCGTCAATGACAAGCAATCGGTTAGCTGCTTTCTGTACCACGATGTGGAGGACAAACTATAGTGGATAAGACGTTACAAAACAGTGACGCGTTGCTTGAAGTAAAGAATTTGCAGAAGTATTTTCCCATTAAACGGGGGTTCATCAAAAAAGTGGTCGGATACGTTCGGGCGGTTGATGGCGTAAATTTTTTCATAAATGAGGGTGAAACGCTTGGCTTAGTGGGCGAAAGTGGCTGTGGTAAAACCACCACTTCACGCTGTATTCTACGGGCCCTGGAACCAACCGCCGGTCAGATACTCTATCGCACCAAAGAAGATCGGGTTATTGATGTTGCCACAATATCGCAAAATGAGATGCGCCCTCTGCGAAGTGACATGCAAATGATATTTCAAGATCCGTTTGCTTCACTCAATCCACGGATGAATCTGTTTGACATTGTGGGCGAACCATTATATGTCAATGGGGTCAAGAATCGGCAAGAGCGAACGGAGCGGGTGGCAGATATGCTGCGTTTGGTTGGGCTTCGGCCCGAATATATGCGGCGGTTTCCGCATGCTTTCAGTGGGGGTCAACGCCAACGGATTGTTATTGCTCGGGCTCTGGTTATGCACCCGCGTCTGGTGGTGGCCGATGAGCCGGTTTCGGCGCTGGATGTCTCGGTGCAGGCCCAGGTGCTAAACCTGCTTCTCGAATTGCAAGAAGAACTTCATCTAACTTACTTATTTGTAGCCCACAATTTGAGCGTGGTTAAGCATATTACCAACCGGGTTGCTGTCATGTATGTCGGCAAAATTGTCGAAACAGCGCCTACCGAAGAGCTTTTCAGCCTTCCCAAACATCCCTACACCGAAGCTCTCTTATCGGCCGTGCCGGTGCCGGACCCTCGAGTCAAATCAGAGGAAATTTTGCTGGCAGGTGATGTGCCCAGCCCGTCTAATCCACCCCCTGGATGTTATTTTCATCCTCGCTGTCGCTATGCTGAAGCCCTCTGCTCCCAAGAAGAACCGGCGTTGCAAGAAGTCAGCCCGAATCACTACGTGGCCTGCCACTTTGCAGATAAGCTAAACTTAACCGGCGTGGCAAATTAACACGCTTTGGAGAAACGATGCAGACTATTCGATGGGGTATCATTGGCTGCGGTGATGTTACGGAAGTCAAAAGTGGTCCCGGTTTCCAAAAAGCCAACAACTCTAGTCTGGTCGCTGTCATGCGCCGTACCGGTGAACTGGCCAAGGATTACGCCCAACGTCACGGTGTCCCAAAGTGGTATGATAATGCGGAAGCCCTCATTCATGACCCCGATGTTGACGCAGTCTACATTGCCACCCCACCTTCCTCACATAAAGAATATGCCCTCCTATGCGCCCAGACCGGTAAACCCATTTACGTTGAAAAGCCAATGGCCCTTAATTTTGAGGATTGTCAAACAATGATCGCCGCTTGTCAATCGGCTGGGGTGCCGCTCTTTGTGGCTTATTACCGGCGAGCATTAAGACGCTTCTTAAAAATCAAAGAATTGCTCGAGGCGCAGGCCATTGGGGAGGTGCGTTTTGTAACCATTACCCTTTACCAACCCCTCCACCCAGACGAGCTTGATCCTCAAAACCTGCCCTGGCGCGTCATCCCAGAGATTGCGGGAGGTGGCCGCTTTGTCGATTTGGCCGCCCATATGCTGGATTTCTTAGATTACATTTTGGGGCCGATTCGGCTGGTACGAGGTTTTGCTTCGAATCAAGCCGGTAAATTTCCAGCAGAGGATATTGTAACCGGTACCTTTGTGTTTGAGTCTGGTGTTCATGGGGTGGGAATCTGGTGCTTTACCGGTTTTGCTGAAGTTGACCTCACCGAAATTATTGGGACTAAGGGGAAAATTTCTTTTTCTACGTTTGATGCTGACCCAGTTAACTTAACAACTAACGAGGGCGTGACAGAATTTTCAATTGAATATCCACCCCATATTCAGCAGCCGCTTATCCAAACCGTTGTTGACGAGCTAAACGATATTGGGCACTGTCCAAGCACCGGAGAGAGTGGCGCTCGTACCAGTTGGGTTATGGATCAAATGTTGCAATCGTACAGAACACAATCATAGACTTTGGCACATTATTGATAAGGACAAAATCAATGAACTATGTATTTAACACCGAGAACTTCAAACGGTATCGCTTTCCCACCCATATTAATGATTTAGTCATGGATCGTTCCGAGGCAACCAGCAGTGAAGTCTTCATTGTTGTCCTAGCTCATGGCGAAGCGCCGCCATTGCATCAACACGATGATACCGAGCAAATATTCTACGTGTTGAGCGGACAAGGTCGCCTGGAAATTGGGACAGAAGGCGAGCAGTACCCGGTCAAACCCGGTGACGTGGTTCGTATTCCACCCGAAACGCTCCACAAAATCGAGTGCTTGAGCGATACACCCCTCAGGTATTTGGCCGTTGATTGCTTTCCAAACGGTCGCCCCGATGTTGAACCAACCTGGGATGATCACGTTAAGACGATTTGCCAGCAACAAGGTTGGGCTTATGAGATGGTGATTAAGGGTTAGTGGCGCAAGCGTAGCCAAATTCGCAAGGCACGTATATATTAACGGAATTTGGCCGGGATTGGGGGATTAGGGGATAAAAATAGTTTGAAAAATCCCCTAATCTCCTAATCCCGGCTATAAAAATGCCATATTGGTAAGTACTGCTGAATAGATACGGAATCTGATAATGACTAACTTTAACCCTGAACCTTATCTGGAGAAACTTGAAGCATTAATCGATGTGGAACATGTTATGGCTGCAGAAGCACGGCAAGAAGCAGCCTGGCGTTTCGAGCCGGTTGACCGCAGGCCCACCATTGTTACGGTACGTGATGACTGGGGACACCACCAACACGGTTTTCCGCCCGACTGGCCGCAAATCCCCTACAGCCAGACTTTTCGTGACCCGGCAAAGATGCTCATTTCCGAATTGACGCGAGTCTACGAGGGGGCCTTACTCAAAGACGACCGCTCTTATACCATCCGAGCCAACTATGGTCTGATTGTGCTGGCCTCCATGGTGGGTTGCCCCTACTGGCAAGATCAAGAAAATATGCCCTGGGCCGAAGCGTTCACAGAAATAGATGACGTAAAAAAGATGTTGGATAAGGGTCTACCCGATATAAACAGTGGCATTGCCGGTCAGATTTGGGAAACGGAAGCCTACTTTCGTGAGACTTTGGCCCAATACCCGCACCTGAGCCAGACCGTCCGCATCGGCTGCCCCGACGCTCAAGGACCTTTTAATACGGCCGTTAACATCGCCGGGGTGAATGTTTATTATCTGGTGAAAGATGATCCTGATCTGGTTCACCATCTGATGCGTTTCTCAACCGATCTGTACCTGACCGTGATTCGCCACCACAAACAGTTAATGGATGAGCCGATGGAAGTCGGCTATTCCTTCTCCTATAAAATTAAAGGAGGAGGCCGCATGTCGGATGACTCGGCAGTCATGATGTCGGGCCAGATGTATGAAGAATTTGTGAAACCTTACAACGCCGAGGCTTGTCAAACCACCGAGGGAGCCTTATTGCATTTTTGTGGCAAGGGCGATCAATTTTTTGATCATATGGCCACGACTCCCGGTGTTACAGCCATCCAATTTGGCAACCCCGAAATGCAAGATTTTATGGGGCGCTATGAAATCGCCAAAGAAAATAAGGTCTGTATGTTATGGGATGGCGACTTGCCAGGCGCGTTAGATCACATTAAAACCGGTGTAATCCATAAAAGAATTGCTAAAACCTGGTCTCAAGCAGAAGCCTGGGCCGCTCAATTACCCTGACCAGCGTGACGAGTGAGGCATTATATATGACAAAAGGAGGTCGCTATGGGTCGTCAGGAAGAGATTTTAGATGAACTGTATGAACACACTCTAGATGGTGAAGCTCCTCCCGTAGTGAAGTTGACCAAAGAAGGTTTAGAATTGGGGATGGACCCAATGGTCATTTTATTCGACTCCCTAATTCCCGCTCTGGAAGAGGTTGGACGCCTCTTTGAAACTGGTGAGTATTTTGTCCCGGAGATGCTCATTTCGGCCAGAGCTATGCAGGGGGCGATGGATATCCTCAAACCTCTCATTGCCGAAACCGGAGCCAAACCTATTGGCACCTTTGTGATGGGGACCGTCAAAGGTGACATCCACGATATCGGTAAGAACTTGTGTAACATTATGTTGGAAGGTGCTGGATTTGAACTGATTGATCTGGGCGTCAATGTTCCGCCGGAAAAATTTATTGAGGCTATTCAAAAGCATCAGCCGCAGGTGGTTGGGTTTAGCGCATTCTTAACGACTACTATGCCTATGTTCAAAACCAATATCGAGGCCATTCAGGAGGCTGGTTTGCGCGACCAGATAAAAATTTTTGTTGGTGGCGCACCGGTAACACAGGAGTATGCCGATTCGGTCGGGGCAGATGGTTATGCCACCGATGCCAATTCGCTGGTGCGTGCGGTAAAGGAAATACTTCACTTATGATTGTAATTTCTAGAAGGAAGAAGATTTAAAATGACAACACCTTGGGAACGATTTAAACAAGCTGCTCGACTTGAAGAACCCGATCAAGTGCCGGTGGCCTTTATTGTAGATAGCCCCTGGCTACCCGGCTATGCCGGAATTGACACGCTGGATTTCTTCTTACACCCCGACATGTGGTACGATATCCATCGGGGTCTCCTGGAGCGCTTTCCCGATGCGGTCTGGATTCCCGGCTTTTGGGTGGAGTACGGTATGGCCGCCGAACCCTCTGCTTTTGGCGCTCGTATTCACTTCCACCACAACCGTCCTCCTTCCATTGAGCCGGTTACAACCGATATTGCTCACTGGGCCACAGCACCGATACCCGATGTGAAGGAAGATGGCTTTATGCCTCTGGCACTGCGCCTGTACGAACAGGCCGAGGAGCGGCTACAGGCGGAAGGCTTGGGTATCAAGATGGTTGCTGCTCGAGGACCAATGGTCACGGCGGGCTGGGTGATGGGCGTGACCGATTTGATGACGGGTGTCATCACCCATCCTAAGGAGATAAGCAGGTTTCTGGATACCGTGACGACCACGATTATCCGGTGGTTACATGCCCAATTAGAGACAATTAAAGAGCCAGAGGGGATTATGTTGCTCGATGACATTGTGGGTATGGTTTCTTTAGACCACTACAACGAGTTTGTTGCCCCGCATCTACGACGTATTTTTGATGAATTTGAAGGACTCATTCGTATCTATCATAACGATACGCCCTGCCCCCATCTCTATCCCGCCCTATCCGAGGCTAATTTCGATGTCTTTAACTTCACTCACGAAGTAGACATCGCCGTGGCCAAAGCACAAATGGGGCATCGCGTGGCTATGATGGGGAATGTCCCCCCTTTGAGCGTAGGGGTGAGAGAGTCCCCAGACGTGGTCGCTAAGTGGGCTAAAAGTTGCCTGGACAAAGCCGCGCCTGGCGGGGGGATGATACTATCGGTGGGTGGGGGCGTTTCACCTGATATGCCCGCCGAAAATATGGATGCAATGTTGGACGTCGCTCGAACCTGGACAAAACCGGCTACACCACCCGGCGAGTTGGATGCAGAAGTAATCATATCCGCAACTGAAAACGAGACTGGTTCTCAACGTAGAAAAAGCAGGCGACGGAGACGGGGACGTCGCAATTGATGGATTTATGAATATGCAAATTGATACTCGATTTATTGACTTACTGGCTATTTATCGCTCTGAACTGCTGGATCGAACGGTTCCTTTTTGGCTCAAGCACGCCATCGACTGGCAGCATGGCGGCATTCTCACCTGCATCTCGGATGAAGGTCAAATAATCAGCCAGGACAAGTATATGTGGTCCCAACTGCGAGCCATTTGGACCTTCTCCGCTTTGTATAACAAAATCGAACCGAAACCGGAATGGCTCGATGTGGCCCGGCACATTTTTAACTTTGCCAAACAATATGGCCGTGATGAAAAGGGGCAATGGGTCTTCTGTGTCGACAAAGAGGGCAATATCTTGCAAGGTGCGACCAGTATCTACGCCGACGGTTTTGCTATCTACGGGTTAACCGAACTGGCCAAAGCCACCGGCGACCAGGAGACTATCGACCTGGCTCTGGAAACATACGAGAATGTACAAAGCAGGCTGGCCCATCCTGGCTCCTACAAAACCGAACCTTACCCCCTACCTGAAGGTGTAAAAGCCCACGGTATCTCGATGATTTTTGCCCAGGTATTTGATGAATTGGGGCATTTCTTGGACAATCCGGAAATTATTAATACCAGTCTGCATCATGCCACGGAAGTCATGGATGTCTATTTGCGCCCTAAGCAAAAGTTGCTCTACGAGTTTGTTCGCCTCGATAATTCACTGCTCCATTCAGACCGAGGCCGTGCGGTTGTGCCTGGTCACACTATCGAGTCGATGTGGTTTATGATCCATATTTTTCAACAATTGGATGAGCAGACTCGCATCCGACAGGCGGTTGAAGCAATCAAATGGCACATTGAGTTTGGCTGGGACGAAGAGTACGGTGGCATTCTACTCTCTCGTGGCGCCGAGGGCGGCGAACCGTGGTGGAACTTTGCCGACTCAAAAATATGGTGGCCGCACACGGAAGCACTCTATGCCTTATTGCTGGCTTATGAGATTTCGCGTGAGCAATGGTGTTTGGACTGGTTTGAGCGTGTTCACAATTACGCCTTCAGCCACTATCCCGTTGCTCAATACGGCGAGTGGACTCAAAAGCTGGATCGCTATGGTAATAAATTTACGGAAACTGTGGCCTTGCCGGTTAAAGACCCCTTCCATCTACCCCGCAGCCTCATGTACTGCATTCAGGTTCTGGAGCGATTAGCTACGGCCGGTGAGGAATAAGCTCCTGTGGCCGGGATATCTCAGACCGAAAGCGGATTATCTACCCGACGTATTGTGCGTACTTGGTGGCCTTTGGCAACAAGTTGGCTCTTGATGACCGCTGAGTTGCCCTTGATCAGTGCCATTATTGCCCGACTGACCCTCCCAGAAATTAATCTGGCGGCGTGGGGGGTTGTGTTTTCAATCTCGATAATAATTCAGTCGCCCAGCACAATGCTTCTGGCCGCCTCAACCGCACTCAGCAAGGATTGGAGCTCGTATCGCAAGCTGTATCGCTTTATGCTGGCAATTGGAGCCTTATTAACCATACTCCATACTCTAATTGCCTTCACACCACTTTATTATGTGGTTATGGAGGGTCTGTTGGGTGCACCGGCCCAGATCATCGAACCGGCTCGAATCGGCTTGATGATTATGACACCTTGGACTTATGGGACAGCCTATCGTCGCTTTCAGCAGGGCGTTTTGATACGTTTTGATCACTCGCGAGCAGTTGTCTGGGGATCGCTAATCCGGATCGGGGCAGATATTGTAGTCCTAACGATAGGTTACACCTTGGGAGGAATTCCCGGTGTGGTGATCGGAACCAGCGCGATTATTACCGGAGTGGTTAGCGAGGCAACTTATACCGGATTTCGGGTTCAGCCTGTCCTACGTAATAAACTCAAACTGGCCGCATCCGTGACGCCAAGCTTAACTTTTCGTGCCTTTATGAACTTTTATATTCCCCTGGCCCTTACTGTGCTGCTCATGTTATCGGTACAACCGATGGTTAGTGCTGCCCTAAGCCGGATGCCCTCTGCTTTGGAGTCGCTGGCCGTATGGCCGGTTATCTTCGGCCTGCTCACTATGTGGCAGAGCATGGGTATTGCCTACAACGAAACCGTCATTGCTTTGTTGGATGAGCCACATGCAGTATACCGCTTACGCCATTTTGCAACCATACTGGTAATGTTGACTACTCTGTTGTTGTTTATCATGGTTGCCACGCCACTAGCTACACTTTGGTTTAGGGGGGTGGCAGGACTAACCCCATCGCTGGTTACCCTGGCCCAACAGGCGCTCTGGCTTGGCCTGCTATTACCTGGCTTAAGGGTTCTACAAAGCTGGTTTCAAGGGACACTAACCTACAGCCGCCACACTCGCGGTATTACCGAGGCATTTGCGCTATCATTGGTAATCAGTGGGGGAATCCTGTGGGTCGGTGTGACCCGGGGACAAATAGCAGGTCTATTTGTAGGTTTGACAGCCGTGGTAGCCGGGGTCTTAGTGCAAACACTCTGGTTGTGGCATCGTGCCCGGCCAGTTTTGCAAGCATTACAGGCTCGCGATACGACTGGAATACCTTTTCAAAGTGCTTTACCGATCAATTAAGGAAAGAATGGCATCATGTTTCAACCCAATTTACTATTTCTAATCACCGACCAACAACGAGCCGACACCACCGAAGCCAACACCCTCTGTCAAATGCCACATTTGGCTCAACTGGCCGCAAGCGGAACTCAGTTTACCCGGTGCTATACGCCCAACCCCATCTGTTCCCCGGCTCGAGCCAGTTTAATGACCGGTCTGTTACCCCACAGTCATGGCATGGTTGACTGTACCCACACGGTAGAACCTTATCGGGCCAAATTCAACGCCAGCCTTCCTTTTTGGCCGCGTATTTTGAGGGAGGTTGGCTACGACACCGGCTACTTTGGCAAGTGGCACATCGAGCGCACCAACCGGCTGGAGAATTTTGGTTTTAACACTTATGATGTTGGAAGCTACCAGCAAAAACTTGGGCTGGTTGAGACAGACGCTCAGATGTACCCCAGTTGCTTGGTGCAGCATAAAGGGTACAAGGATTTTCCTTTGTACGGCGTCACCGACTCGCCTGTTGAAACAACCGCGGAGTATCGCCTCTACTCGCAAGGCATTGAGTTCCTACGAGAGCAAGTGGCGCATCGCCCCAACCGGCCCTGGGCGCTTTTCCTCAGCAGCGAGGCTCCACACGATCCATATGTTGTGCCACGGGCTTACTACAGCCGCTATAATCCGGCAGATATGCCTCGTCCACCAAGCTTTGATGACGATTTGTCAAACCGACCGGGTATTTACCGGCGAACCCAGCAGGTGTGGCGTGACCTTGAATGGTCACATTTTGCTGAAGCCACCGCCTGTTACTATGCTCTCTGTTCGCTTATTGATGACCAAATCGGGCGAATCCTAACCACACTTCGGGATTTAGAACAAATAGAGAATACTATCGTCGTCTTTACTTCTGACCATGGCGACTATATGGGTGCTCACCGATTGATGTTGAAAGGTATCCCCGCTTTTGAAGAAGCCTATAGAGTGCCGTTGCTTCTCGCAGGCTCCAATATTCCCGCCAGGCAGCAAGTTGAGCAGGTTGTCAGTCTTCTCGATCTGGCCCCTACACTTGTACAACTTACTACTGGCGGTGATTTCCCCTGTCACGGACGTTCATTACTGCCACTTTTGCAATCAGAGCAACCTGACTGGTTGTCTGAAGCTTTTGCTGAGTGTCATGGGCAACGTTTTTTTTATACCCAGCGAACTCTCTGGCGAGAAAACTACAAATATATCTTCAACGGATTTGATGAAGATGAACTATATGATCTGGTGTCAGACCCGTATGAGGTGCATAATTTGGCTCAAGATTCAACCTTCCAGTCGATACTGGAGATGATGGCGGGTAGGATGTGGGAAATCATTCGCCAGACAGATGATTTCAACATGTACCAGGCCCAATATGGAATGTTCCGGTTTGCTCCTGTAGGACCAGAATCGCGGGGAAAATGACCACTCTACACGCCCGATGGAGCCAAGAATGCAGACTCCAAAAACCCTGGCTGTTGGACGAGGGTCTTTTACTACAACTGCTTTACACCCGGTGGTTTAATACGAGGCCAGATGTGGATAGCGAAAGATGCCACTGCCCCAGCTTCGGTCAGGCGTCCCAGGAAAAGCACCACAGGTGGTAGACCGAGCAGTGGTCCAGCTCCGGCAAGCCACACCCCTAAATTGAGGAGACCAAAGGCTAACCAGGCCGGTTTCTCATTACCGCGAGAGCGCAAAAAACGGGGAAATATCCAAAAACCAACACCCATTACTAATTGCACGATCCAGCCAAAGAGGAGAAACTCAATGTGGAGGGGTAAGAGTCGCCAGACGAGGGGATAAAACGGTATCCCTTTATGACTCAGGATCAAACCACCAATCGTGGCTCCTAAGGCCAGGTACAGCAACGCCGCCCGAATGAACCATTGACTCAAGCGCGGCATTTCAACGCCCTTTTACCCGGCCCCAGGTATTGAAGACAAAACCCATCGCCGCCAGCCATTGGAATATCGCAGCCAGAACTGTTAGCCAAGCCCAAAGCACTTCGGGACGTAACAGGTGCAAGGGCTCGCCCACCACCCGAAATAGCAAGCCAACATTGAAGAACCAGAAGATAGCCAGCCATAGTCCCTCCTGGCCGTGAGGGTTATCCTTACTCGCCTTCGGGAACATCCAATTGAACACAATGTACAAAAATTCACCTTCACAACCAGAATTGTACTCGACTGAAAACGAGCTTGTGTAATGGGCTTCCACTACCAGAGGTGGTGGACATTTACTCGGGTAAGTACTTAGGGGGAGCGAGCAAGTTTTCTCTCTTATTTCGCAGGTCTGGCTTTCTCTCAGTTAATGCATGCGGCCAGATTGTATTTTGATCATATTTGGCTCTAAATAGGCTGGTCCCGTCCAGATTGGCACCCGTTAGGTTGGCCCCTCTTATATCCGCTGCTTCTAGATTGGCTCGGCTTAGATTGGCATTGGCTAGAATGGCTCCGGCTAGGATGACGCCAGCCAGATTAGCCCCCAATAGGTTGGCTTCTAACAAGTTGGCCTCTGTTAAAATTGATCCACCTAGAATGGCCTCTGCTAAGTTGGCTCGTACCAAGTCAGCCCCACCCAGAGTGGCCTCTTCCAAGTTGGCTCTGACCAGGGTAGCGTTGGTCAAACTGGCTCCCGCCAAATTGGTTCGCGTTAGAATGGCCCCGGTCAGGTTAGCCCCTTCCAGATTGGCTCCGGCCAAGTTGGCTCCTAAAAGATTTACTCCGACTAGATTGGTCCCTAACAAGTTAGTTCCGGCCAAGTTAGCTCTGACCAGGAAAGCTCCTTCTAGAAAAGCGCCACCCAGATAAGCGCCTGATAAGTCTGCCCCCAATAAATGGGCTTGGGCCAGGTTGGCTTCTGCTAAATTAACGCCAGCTAGATTAGCTTGGAGGAGATTGGCTCCAACCAGATTGGCTCCAGCCAAAAAGGCGCCTTTTAGGTCTGCCCCCCTCAGCCAAAGAGGTTTTTCGTTTTGCGCAGCCATGTTTATCAACAGATAAACGGTCTCTTGTGAAATTGTCATCGTCCATCCTGTTTGACCCAGTTTTGGTCAATCTAGTCTCACTCAAGGCAACAATTGGTTGGGGTAGTAATATTGAGCTATTTGTTAATTGGGACCCACTTTAGATACCCATTACAATATAATAGATCACTAAATAGATATCAATAGTACTAAAAGTGGAGCATTAATTTCAATTCTTATAAATTCCCCTGGAGATTTTGCCATGACTGACCCTCGTTCTAATAGATTGCGGAGACTTCTTCAAGAAGATGAACCGGATCAAAAACGTTCTACCACACCCATTGCTTCTACCCCTGGAAGAAAATATAGATTATTTGACGTTTCACACCGGCAAAAAATTCCCAATACCCTTTGAAACTTTACTGGTTTTCTCGACTAACTTAGAGCCTCAATCGCTGGTAGACGAAGCCTTTCTACGCCTTATCAGTCACAAGATGAAGATTGATAATCCGAGCGAGGGGCAATTTCGCGCAATCTTCAAAGCTGTTAGTGAAGCACGTGGCATTAAGTTTGATGAAAATGTTTTGAATTACTTGCTGCACAAATATTACAAAAATACGAATCGTCCCATGCGGGTATGCCATCCTCGTGATTTGCTCAAGCAAGTAGCGAATTATGCCACCTATATGAGGAGAACCGCTGGCTATGACTAGTGATCTGATTGACCGAGCGGCCAGTTCATACTTTGAACTTCTTTAATATTTCAGTTCAACTTTCTGATTAATCTAAATCTCTACCTATAAATTGGAGTGCAGACTTCAGTCTGAGAATCTAGGCTGATTAAATTCTGCACTCTATTATTTTGCGAATAGAAACTAAGAAATTTATCGTCAGATAGATTCTAATTTTTTTCTAACTATTTCTTAATGCGATTCCTAATCTAGTGTTGTATCTTAATATTGTGTAGTTTGTACGGCACCTGACTTCCCATCCCTCGATCTGGCCTTACCCTTTTTACAACTGTATTATTTATTAGATGATCACTTATTAGAAATATTAAGTACATTCTGTTTGTGAAAATACTCATTATCAACCTATAAGAATTTGCTGTGATTATCTAAGAACCAGTTGAACATGTCATTGAAACTCAGACTCCAACAGCAATGGAAAAACGAACAAGAACAAGGGCAAAGCCTGGTAGAATTTGCCCTGGTACTCATTTTTGTCGTTATTCCCATTACGTTTGTTCTGATTGAAACCAGCCTAATATTGTACGAATACGTAAGTTTGACCAACGCTGCCCGCGAAGGGGTGAGAACCGGCTCTATTTACATGTATGTAGGTCAGCCAAGTGCTGATCTCTGTGTCACTATGCCAAATGATCCTTGTGGGCCTGATAACGGTCGCGAACAGATAGTTACCGAAGCCGTCAGAGGAACAATGGGTCCTGGAATTGTCTTACCTCCCGACTGTAGCGGTACAAGCGCCGCTACAACCTGTCAGATTACCTATGGACCCTCTACAAGCCTTCCCGTCATCGGTATTGCTGACCCACTTCGCTCTAATGATGCCATAACGGTCACCCTCATTTATAATCACCAGCTCCTGTTTGGGGCTCTCGGTGGCAACATTGACCTTCAAGCCCATGCCAATATGAGGATTGAGCCTAGTTCCGTAATATCAGCAGCCGGTCCCTAAATTTGAGAGGAATTCTAATGCAAAAGCAACATTTCAATGAACAAGGACAATCACTAGTTGAAATAGCCTTGCTCTTGCCCATATTGCTCATCCTTTTTTTAGGTATCGCCGAGGTGGGCTTCCTTCTTTTTTCTCATGTGCAGGTTGCCAATGCGGCCCGTTCAGGTGCACGAGATGCTACATTATGTAAGCTGCAAATTAATGGTAATGACTGCACCAGTACCGGTTTAACTACAATTGTAGAATCCGGTGTATATGCTGAAGCAACCTCGCTCAATATGAACGCGGGCAACACTACCATCACCTACGATGCGCCCAGCGTTCAAGCTGGTCAACCTATAACGGTTACTGTTATATATATGCATACATCTCCGTTGCTCTCTAATTTTGTACCGATGTTCCCGGCACAGATACCTGTACAACACACCGTGGTGATGAATTTTAGCAACTAGTACATACTACCTATAGGACTTGAAACGGGAAATAGACTATGTTAAACTACTTAAAAAAGTTAGAAAACTTCTTTAATAAAATTCAGCAGAGATTTCCGGCCAGTGAACAAGGACAGTCGATCGTTCTGGTTGCCTTGTTTCTCTTTTTTGTCTTTTTAGCTTTTGCTGCCTTAGCCACTGATGGCACCACTCTCTATTTGCGCCGGCGTCAGTTGCAGAATATGGCCGATGCTGCTGCCCTTGTGGCGGCTGTTGAGCTTTCTCAAACCAAGCCAATAACGGCGGCTTATACGGCAGCCATGAATTCGATTGCTGCAAATGGTGGACAAGTTGAGTGGTACGCCCCCGGCGGCGCAGCCAATCCCCCTACCACGAATGTTGGTACAGGCTCAGGTTTGACCGCGGGTATAGAAATTGGGGCTGATGGCTGTACGGTCAGGGTAGCCCTGGCCTGGACAGATATTGGCACCTATTTTGCCCAATTTGTAGGACGTGAATCACTTCAGGCGGGGGCCAACGCCCGGGCTGGTTGCAACAAATCAGGTGGTTTGATGCCGATTGCCATGAAACGTTTTGGCGATGAAATTGATGTACAGGGTACAGGGGCGGGGCCGGGACCTTCTCTCTCTGTCTGGTGTGAATACTGCAATACCAAGCTGAAATTGTCACCGGGTGCGGGGCCGCCGCCAGAAGCAGGACAGGGAAACTTCAAGGGCTACGACTTCTTTCGGCGAAAGGCTTCGGACGCCGATATCATTCCTGATTGGCCTGGTTGGTATGGTCCTCCGGGGTTATACCAGTCACCCTCGCCCCATGCCACGAACAGTAGTCCGGGCCGGGACTTTTTCTTTCTGGGCAACCAGGCCCGGGCCACGGTTGGCACCGGCAGTGGCTCCTGGCAGGGGGCGGTGAACCTTGATATTCGGCGGCCGTTAGGTTCGCCAACTCTGAAATATTACAACGGCGTAACCGCAGGAACCGGCGCGCCCACGCTTAAGGATA